>Ga0206814_10166_pt1 | contig 18592 bp, 15 predicted proteins | sample Alteio_BWOrgCont_90_FD_152850 | JGI IMG/M metagenome (GOLD analysis project Ga0206814, IMG submission 152850) | Enriched cells from forest soil in Barre Woods Harvard Forest LTER site, Petersham, Massachusetts, United States -... | ecosystem: Environmental > Terrestrial > Soil > Temperate forest >...
GGGTTCTTCGGATCCGGAACCTGCCCGGGTATGCCGCGCAGGGGTTTATCATGCGGAACGCGCGCGGGCATGGAATCGAGGAGCGCCCGCGTGTAGGGGTGTCGGGCGCCCGTAAAAAGCCGCCGGACGGGAAAGGCCTCCACGACCTTGCCCGCGTACATCACCGCCACCTCGTCGGCGATTTGGGAGACGGCGGAAAGATCGTGCGTGATGAGAAGCAGCGCCATGTTCTTTTCCCGGGAGAGTCGGCGCAGCAGGAGCAGGATTTGGGCCTGAACCGTGGCGTCCAAGGCCGTGGTGGGTTCGTCGGCTATCAAGAGCTTGGGATGCAGGCTAAGCGCCATGGCGATGAGCACGCGCTGACGCATGCCTCCCGAAAGCTCATGGGGGTATTGCCCCGCCTGCCGTTTTGGATCCGGCAGGCCAACCTCGCTGAATAATTCCCACACGCGCTCGTAGGCGGCTTTGCGCGATAAGCGTCCCAGCACCCGCAGGGGCTCGGCGACTTGTTCGCCGCAGGTGAGCACGGGGTTTAAGTACTGCATGGGATCCTGAAACACCATGGACATCTCGCGGCCCCGCAAGGCGCGGCGTTTTTTTTCGGACAGGCCAAGGATGTCCCGCCCCTCGAATCGGAGGGCTCCGCCGGCGTAAAAAGCCTTGGGGGGAATCAGCCCCATGACGCCAAGGGCGGTGAGGCTTTTGCCGCATCCCGATTCGCCCACGAGCGCCAGGGCCTGTCCGGGCTCGACGGAGAACGTTGCGCCGTCCACCGCGCGCGCGAGCCCCGTCTCCGATCGAATATGGATGCGCAGATTTTCAGCTTCGAGCAAAGCCATGGGCGAAATATGCATTCAAATTTTTGCATTTTCCCCCCTCGATGTCCCGCGTTCTTCTTCTCGATCTCGATCACACCCTGTATCCCTCCACCTTGCCCACCGCGTACGCGGTGGACGCGCGCATCACCGATTACATCGGGCGCCATCTGGGGCTCTCTCCGGAAAAAGCGGACGCTTTGCGCCAGGAGTTGTGCGCGCGGTATGGGACGACGCTGAAAGGGCTCGAAACTCTGCACGGGGTGAACCGGGAGAACTACTGCGATTTCATCCAGGACGTGGAGGACTCGCTGATGCCGACGCCGGATCCGCGTTTGCGGGCATGGCTCTCCGCCCTTAAAGGCAGGATTCCCACCTACGTGTTCACCAACGCGCGGCGCGACTGGGCCGATCGCTGCCTTGCCTGCCTGGGACTGTCCGACCTGGTTGCCCATGCTTCGGAGGATTCGGAAACGCTCGAAGGCTTCGAAGCGCCGGCAGTGGAGGAAACCCCGGCTGTCCGCGGCGCCCTGCTCGGCATTTTGGACATCGGGTTTCTGGAATGGAGAGGCAAGCCGGAAGCGGAGGCTTTTTCCAGGACCGAGGGCTTTGTCCGCGGTCGCCACGCCGAGGCACGCATTCTTTTCGCCGACGATCGCCTCGACAATCTGGAAGAGGCCAGGCGGCACGGGTGGTCCACGATTTGGATCCGGCCCCACGACGCCGACGCGGGCCTGAGCGCCGGCCATCGCTGGGCGGACTCGCTGCCCGAACTCGACATCGAAACCCTGTTTGAAGACGCAAGATGACGTATGAAGGTATTCGCCGGGGCGGGTGAATCTTCGGGCGATCGCATCCTTGCGGCCCTGTTGCACGGGTTGCGCGGCCCTTTTCCGGACATGGAGGTGCGCGGTTTCGGCGGCCCCTTAAGCCGGATGCAGGGACTCAATTCCCTGTTTCCCATGGAGAAGATGGCGGTAAACGGCGTGGGGGACGTGCTGCAGCGCGGGGCTTTCCTGGCGTCCGCGTATGTGCGCCTTAGAAAACTGCTGCGGGATTTCCGTCCGGATCTGGTGCTGCTGGCGGATTATCCCGGCATGAACGTCGGACTCGCGCGCCATGCCCTTGCCCTGGGGCACCGGGTTCATTTCGTGGCGCCGCCGCAACTCTGGGCCTACCGCGACGCGGAGGCCAGGGTGCAGCGTTTAAAGCGCTCGCTAAAGGGCGCCTCGCTGCAGGTGTTGTTTCCCTTCGAAGAGGAGGCCTATTCTTCTTTTGGCGGCCCTCTGTGCCAGGGACATTTCTTCGCGCAATCTGCGGGACAAGCGGGACAAGAATCCTTCAGCCATGAGAATACTCTTCCTGTTCTTCCCACTCCTTCCACTAAGCCCCAGGAGACCCGGAACCGGCTGCTGCTTTGCCCCGGCAGCCGGGCTGCGATTGTGCGGCGCAATCTTTCCCTGTGGCTGGACCATCTTTCCACCAGCGACGGAGCTTTGGACGTCGATATCCTGACGCCGGAATTCCTGGTTTCACAGGTGAAGGAAATCATTCGGGACCGGTTCGGCATCGTGGTGCTCACCTCTCCCGAGAAAGCCTTTTCCCGCGCCGCCTGCGCCATTGCTTTTCCCGGAACCATGACGCTGGAATTGTTTTTGCGCCGCATCCCCACGAAAGTTTGGGCCGTGCTGGATCCCCTGACGCTTTGGAGCGGAAGGAGGAAATTGCATCCAGGTTTCATCGCCCTGCCAAACATCCTCCTGGGCAGGGCGGCTTTTCCGGAATGGGTGGGCATGGCCCGGGACTTTGCGCGCACGCCGCCCCCCCTCGCTTTGTCCGGGGACGCTTTTCTGGGCGAGCCCGTGGCTGTTGAAGATTTGGTCGCTTTGGATGAAAAAATGGGATCTCCCGAAGGGGTTGCCGTGGGAGTGCACGCCTGCCTGGAGCTATTACCTTAATTTCGATGGCTTCATTAAAGGATTTGAAGGATTCAAAGGATATGGATCCCAAGGAATCGTTCCACCGCCTGCATCCGCGCGAATACGCGAATTTCACCTACGCCTATCCGGTTTTGTCGCGGCGCTCCGGCGGCGTATCCATCGGCGTCAACCTGAACCTGGACAAGTTCTGCAACTTCGACTGCCCCTACTGCCAAGTGGACAGAACCACCCCGGGCAGACCGCAGACTTTGGATTTGCCCCGCATCCGGGAGGAACTTGAGGCGCTTCTGCAATCCGTGGACGCCCAAGGCGTTTGCCGCTTGTCCGTTTTCGACGCGGTGCCGGACCCCGACAAAAAACTCAGGGACGTGGCGCTGTCCGGGGATGGCGAGCCGACGATGGTTCCGGAATTCCCGGACGTCTGCGCTCTCTTGCACGAAATTCAGTCCGGGCACGCGGAGTCGGATTTCAAGCTTGTGCTCATCACCAACGCGACACTACTCGACAGGCCGAAGGTGCAGGCGGGCGTCGAAGCGCTGCTCTCTCTGCGCGGCGAAGTATGGGCCAAGCTCGATGCCGGGACGGAAGACTGGTTCCAGCGCGTCAACGTGAGCCGCGTTTCTTTGGATCGCATCGAATCCAATCTCATCGGACTCGGCCGCAAAGCTCCGTTTAAGGTGCAATCGTTTTTCGGCCGGATAAAAGCCCCCGGCAGCGAAGCGGCGCAGGGCTGGGAGGGCGGAGCGGACGGGGCGGAGGCGCAAGCGTACCTTCAGCGGCTGGCAAGGATTCATGGCAGCGGCGCGCGCATCCTGGAAGTGCAGCTGTATACGCTGGCGCGCCGGCCTTCGGATGTGCATGTCATCGCGGTGGACAAACCGTTTCTCGAAAACCTGCGCGCGCGCATCGAAACCCTCGGCATTCCGGCCCGCGTTTATGGCATGGATGGCGTGGATAGCGTGAACGGGGATTGACTCCCTTGAAGGCCGGCTTCTTCGATGAAACGTGGTTCTATGCGCCCGTGGAACGGACGGGCGAGACCGCGGCTTTGCCGGCGGAGGAAGCTCGTCACGCCCTGCGTGTGCTGCGCTTAAAGCCGGGCGATGAAATAGTCGTTTCCAACGGGGCGGGCTCTGTCTTTCTGGCCCGATTGACAGAGGACGGCGCGCGCTTTGAAGTGCTGGAACGCATGCGCCATGATCCTACTCCTCCCGGCCTCTGTTTAGCCCTCGGGCTCCTCAAGGGGCGCGACGTGGAAGACCCCGTGGAGGCGGCCTGCGAGTTCCCGGTTTCGGAGGTGTTTCTGCTGCAAACCGATCACAGCAGCGAATTTGGCGGCCAAAGTTTCGAGCATTTGCTGGAGCGCCTGCGGCATAAAAGCCTGGTCGCCCTGAAGCAGGCCAAGAAAACCTGGTTGACGCGCATCCATCCTCCCCAGAAACTGCGCGCCTGGCGCGAACTCCATCGCGAAATTCCATTGGCGCTGGCCCACCCGGGGCCCGATACGCTTCCTTCTTCCCTGGCCGCCGCGCTTCACGTGCTGGTGGGTCCGGAGGGCGGCTTTTCAAACGATGAGTTGGAATATCTTCTCGGGCAGGAAAACGTTTACCGCCTCAGCCTGGGCCCCACGCGATTGCGCGCGATTCACGCGCCTGTCGCGGCCATCGGGAATTTAATGGGGCGGGGGCGTTGGTGACGGCGCTAACGGTAGCGGGAATGAAAACAGGTATGGCTTAAGCGGCGCTTAAGGGGTTTTCTCGCCGCATCCCTGCGCGGCTTCATCGTCGGCTTTCAGGGTTTCGAATTCGTTCGCCTGCGATGTCGGCACGAAGACGAGACTGTCCGTGTTGTCCATGCCGCTGGGGCGCCAAATCAGCACGAAATCCTTCACGGGTGCGTTCGCGAAACGCTGCGCCACCGCGTCATCCACGCGCTCGGCGTCGGCGGTCCCCTGCGAACCCAAGTCCAATTCCAGCTTGTCGCCGCCCGCGAAGCGCAGGACTTTATTGATGTGCGCCGCATGCAGCGAATCGCAAAATGCGCACTGCAGCCCCATGGGAGAGGAAGGCGCGGTTGAATCCGGCGCGATGCGCAAAGTGCCGACCCCGGAACCGCAGGGGACGTAGATCACCCAGCCCTGTCCCTGCACCGATGAAATCCGGGTCCATTCGCTGGGAATGGAGTCCAGCAAATCGCGCATGGCCGCGTCCTCCGAGGCGGTGATCTCCGGGCGTCCGGCCAGCCGCATCCTTTTTTCCCGCAATCCTACCAGGAAGACCATGGAACACAGGAGCAGCGCCAGGGGAAACAGGACGAAGATGATTGTTTTTCCGGAAGTCCCGGAACTGCCTGAAGAATCGGAAACGTTGGAACCTTGGCTCATGAGGGGAGAAATTAGAACCTTCTATCTTAGGGGAAATTAGACTGAAAAAATAGAGGGGGAAAAGTGAATTCGCTGACCCAAAGTCCCGCCTGGAAATCCCTTCAGAAACATCACGCCGACGCCGCGGAGTGGAAGCTGCGGGAGCTGTTCGCGCAGGATCCGGCGCGCGCCGCGCGTTACCGGGCGGAAGCCTGCGGCCTGTACCTCGACTACAGCAAGAATCTCATCCAGGACGAAACTCTGCGGCTTTTTCGGGACCTTATGGCGCAGGCGGGCGTGGAAGCGCGGCGCGACGCGATGTTCCGCGGCGACAAAATCAACTTTACGGAGAAGCGGGCCGTGCTGCACACGGCCCTGCGCTACCAGGGATCCGAGCCCATCCTGGAGGAGGGCAAGGACGTGATGCCCGGGGTCCGCGCGGTGCTGGAGAAGATGCGGGTTTTTTGCGGGCGCATCCGCTCGGGGGAATGGAAGGGGCACAGCGGCAAACCCATCCGGCACGTGGTGAATATCGGCATCGGCGGATCCGATCTCGGACCGGTGATGGTGACCGAAGCCCTTCGGCCCTATGCCTACGACGCCACCGGAAAACAGCGCATCGAAGCGCATTTCGTCTCCAACGTGGACGCCACCCATCTTATGGAAACCCTGCGGCAGGTCGAACTGGATCAAACCCTTTTTCTGGTGGCTTCGAAGACCTTCACCACCCAGGAAACCATGGTCAACGCGCACAGCGCGCGCGACGCGCTGCTGAAAGTGTTCGGCGGCGACGTTTCGGCCGTGGCCAAGCACTTCGCGGCGCTTTCCACCAACATCCCGGCGGTGAAGGCTTTCGGCATCGATCCGGAAAACGCCTTTGAATTCTGGGATTGGGTGGGGGGCCGCTATTCCTGCTGGAGCGCCATCGGACTCTCCATCGCATTGTTCATAGGCTTCGACAATTTCCAGGCCTTTTTGCGCGGCGCCTACGCCATGGACCGGCATTTCCGCGAGGCGCCGATGGCCGAGAATCTGCCCATGATAATGGCGTCGGTGGGACTCTGGTACAACGATTTCTTCGGAGCCCAGACCCAGGGCATCATGCCCTATGACCAGTACCTCCATCGTTTGCCCGCCTACCTGCAGCAGGCCGACATGGAGTCGAACGGCAAGTTCATGGCGCGCTCCGGGCAGCGGGTGGATTATCCCACCGGCCCCATCATTTGGGGGGAGCCGGGCACCAACGGCCAGCATTCGTTTTACCAGCTGATCCACCAGGGCACGCGCCTGATTCCCTGCGACTTCATTGCGCCCATGCAGTCGCATAATCCCATGGGAGCGCACCACCGCATTCTGCTGTCGAACTGTTTTGCCCAAACCGAAGCGCTCATGGTGGGCAAGACGTTGCCCGAGGCGGAGGCGGAATTGCGGGCGCAGGGGCTGCCGGAATCCGAAGTCAAGGCGCTGGCTCCATATAAAGTGTTCGAAGGAAACCGACCGACGAACACGATCCTGATGCCCAAGGTGACGCCGGAAACTTTGGGTTCCCTCATCGCGCTGTACGAGCACAAGATTTTCGTGCAGGGCGTGATTTGGGACGTCAACAGTTATGATCAGATGGGGGTGGAACTCGGCAAACAGCTCGCCAAGACCCTCCAGGGGGAACTGGAAACGGGAGAAAAGAAAACGGTGCCGTTAAGCTCGCTCAACCACGACTCTTCGACGAAAGCTCTCATGAACTATTACTGGGAACACCGGCGATCCTGAAGTCGCCACCTAATCTGGATGGTCCGGATAACCGTTATCGAAAACCGGGTCTTCAATCCCTTCGAGAACTCCATGGGCCGGTTTGGGATGAGTTTTGACAGGATAATAAGGACAAATAAGACCTGAGAAACCCGAGTCTGGGGACAGCCCGCAGCCCCTTTGGCAAGACTCTTCGACTTCCCAAATCAGTATCTTATTAAGCGAGAAAAGCAAAGGAGGGGACTATGAACTATCTCCTAAAACGCGGAATTTCGAAGACCTTCAAAACTCAGGGGATGCGGATCTTGCTCGGCTTTTTGGCGCTGACCGCCGGGTGTTTAGTCGGCTGCAATGCCTACGATGACGACTATTATGGCGGGGGGTATTATGGCGGTTACCATAACATGAGCACTGAAAGGGTCGGCAGCGTCATCAACTACGAGGGCAATCATATGTCCGCCCTGCTCAACGAAACCGCTTTGGATTCCGTCCCTGCGGGCGCCGACACGGTAACAGATACGGTGACGGGGGAGAAAGTTCTGGTTCCCCTTCATTACGCCGCCGCCTGCATGTGCTTTGTGCGCTCCGCGCTGTTCACCGATCCGGTGGGCTTCGCGTCGCAAAGTCAGGACACGATTTCGCTCGATTCAAACGGCGTGAGATTGACGCGGTTCGTCCCGGCCGATGCGGACACCATCGTGCAAGTCCGGCAGGTGATGCAGGCCCCCAGCGACACTTCGGACACGCTAAGCCTTCTCTTCAGCACTACGCTGACTCAGGTCACCAGCGGGGACACCGCCGTGTACGATTGGGGCGGAGCCATCACGGGAAGCGTGGACGGCTCGGCGCTCACCCCCAGTTCGTTCAACCTGGTGCGCACTCTGATTGCCGGTCAGTTTGGATTTCCAAACTCAGGCAACGGCGGATCCGGATATGGCCGCTACGGGTACCATGGCTATTAATTGCGTTGTGGATCCATTTCGGGCGTTACACTAGGTTACACTATACGCTCAGGGGGCGCGGTCGGTTCCTGAGTGTCTCGCAATCTCTTTATTTGCCATCCCTTTATTCCATTGCATGAAAAGTAGCGCGGAGAGCCGTCCCCCTTTCGCCGGGAAGCGTTGGATGAAGGCGGGCATTGCCCCCAGCGGGTCCCTCCGAGACTTCCCCCTAATCCGAAACCTCATCTTTTCAACAGGACTCTGCCTCAAGAAGACGGATCCCTGAAGAGACGGGGTACTTGTAAACGGTGTTATTTGAAGACAAAATGTCCCCGGGATTTTCACGGCCTTTGAAATAAAAAAGTTGGAAAAAGACGGCCTTTGTCTAAATGATCCGTCAACAGGGGCGGCCCTTTTCGTTTCGTTCAGTGCATGCGTCCTGTGATCGTCCCGTGATTTTAAGGGTCGGCAGGATTTTTTCCTGGGGAAAGAATGTCGTCGAAAAACAAAATGTCGTCGAATAAAATTCCCAAGCCGGTAAACGCCGGAAATTCCGATGCGGGGAAATCCCCCCGGCAGATGTCTTGGAAGTATCTAAGCATCGCGCTGATTGTCCTTCTCGCCGTTTTTGCCGCCGGTCTTTCGACGGGACGCATGGTCGGGCGCGGTTCCGGCAGCAAAAAGTTTTCGTGGCCGACGGGCGCCATTAAGGTGAATCCGGGCCCGTGGGGGGATTTGGCGTATTTCCCCATCACGCTCGATCCGCCGAACGAACTTTTGAGCGTGGAGAAGGTTGAGAATACCCCATTGAACTGGATGTTCGACGGATACACCCGCTCCGATCTCTCGGGACTTCTGTCGGGCCTGGGGGTGCCGGAGGAACAGCAGCAGAAACTGTTAAGCCCGAATTCAGTGAGCCTGTCCCCGCATGCGTTGATATGGAACCCTTCGCGCGAGGCGCTCTTTCAGCTTTCGCCGAATGCGTTGCAGGGAATCTACAGGACCTTGGGCGGTTTCCAGGACAATGAAAAGCTTCATGAGGTTTTTTACGCGTCCGACTTGGAGTCCTTCCAGGGCGCCGGCATTTCGGAACAGACGGTTTCCCTTCTTAAAAAAATGAGCGTTCCAAGCGGCAGGTTCTTGAACTGCTATTGCCTGCCTTACATCGTCTCATCCATTCCCACGTATGACGAAAAGGCCCAATTTTTGAGCACGATATCCCGCCAAAAAACGATGCTGCTCAAATTGCATGTGCACCCCGAAACGGATGTGAATGCGCTGGTTGATTATTGGGGCAAGGCGCTTTGGACCCCTGACGTGAAGGCACTGTTGGAATCGGTTAAGCAGCTTCCCAAGGGCGGAACGCTGGATGTCGTTGAATTGCTGCCCCACCTTCCCACGTCACTCCTGTATACCTATCCCATTCCGCAGAATCCGCTGGAGGGATCCTCCTTCAGCCGGAACTGCTCATGGACGGCGTTTAATTTTTTTCGGGATCGTGCGGATTCGGCCTTTTCAAACGCAAACTACGTCGTGGAAAAGCTGAAATCGGATTATATGCCGGTCTACTCCGACCCGCGTTACGGGGATGTGGTCGTGTTTTTAACGCCCGACGCGCAACTGCTTCATACGGCCGTGTTCATCGCAGACAGCATTGTCTACTCGAAAAACGGAGACAATCCGCTGCATCCCTGGATCTTTACAACGATTCCGGAACTGACGGAGACTTTTTCGTCCAGCATTGCCGCTGGACAGAATCTTACCATTGAATACTTCCGCAACAAATACATATGACGTAACGGATGGGCCGGGATGTTGGAGGGTTAAGTGGTGGAGTTAAGGAGAGTCGAACTCCTGACCTCCTGCGTGCAAAACAGGCGCTCTACCAACTGAGCTATAACCCCGTACTTCAAAACAATCTTCGAATGGTGGGCCTGGGAAGACTTGAACTTCCGACCCCCGCCCTTATCAGAGCGGCGAAAGATTATAAAAAATGGCTAATTCTGTCCAAATTCTAAACTTTTAAAAGAAAAAACGCTTTTCTGTGTTCAACAGATGTCCGGTTATTCGAAGCTGACCAGGTTCAAATCCTTGACAGGGTCAAGCTTTAAATAGGCCTTGATCATATAGGTAGGATTTTGCCACTTCGCTGCAAGTCCAAATACTTGATCAGGAGTTTGCCCCTGACCATTTTAGAAGTTGAAACACGCCTCGTCTCATGAAATAAAAAATTCTGAATCGCGGCTAACGCTTTGGCCAATTCCAACAAACCTTTCTAAAATCCATAAGGTAGGCTATATCCCTGATCTAGCATAATACTCGCCAAGAGAAGGTCCGATAAAAATTCCTAAGGGGATAAGACTACTTCCTATTAGTGACAGATTGAATTTAAAGATTGAGTTTTGATTCGCGCTGAAATGGGTAACCAGATAGATACTCGTAAAAATTGGAATTACGGTCCCATGAGAGGAAGCGGCGCACAATGAGTCACCAAGAGGTAGTTAGGAGAATGCGTTAGTGTTCGGTTTGAAATACGCGTTGTAACGATTAAATATTCGAAATTCGAAGAAAACTTCACCAAAAGACCAGGAGTCATTGACGATAAGTCGAAAACATTTGGGACGCCCTTGACATTTTGTTGTGTTAATTTACCATCTGGTCACGAAAGCAAAAACAAAAGGAGCGAAACAAATGCGTTTTAACCTATCGTTAACGTTAGCATTGGGCGCAGCCATAATTCTATTTGGTTGTTCTGGCAGTAATCCTACTAGTTCAGACCCTTTAGCCGTTCAATTTTTGTCACCATCAAATGGAGCAACAGCAGTTTCTACCAGCCCGACTTTAAGCTGGAAAAGCTGGAACGGTTCAAACAGTTATAGAGTGACATTATCGACTAGTCCAAGTTTTAGTTACTCAACCGAACAAGGCTACTCCACCTCAGGCACATCACTCCAGGTTACGGGCCTTAACACCTTAACTACTTATTACTGGCAGGTTTGGGCTTACACTGGGGGGGATTCAAGCTCGGATAGTGGATATGTCTGGAGTTTCACTACAAATTGAATTCACACCTTATTTAGAACGTCACGTTAACCATAATTTGGAACGTAACATGAAATGCGACATTCCTTCCAAGTTGCTTATTGTCGCCGTAATTTCTCTTTTTGTGCCACTACTTTCAATCGCACAATTGATTTAACTGGGCAGGAAGCAGGCAATCTCGAAGCCCTTACTTTAGACAGTCTTTTCATTTTAAGAAATGAGGCGAACAGTGAACATCAAGAAACTCACAAAAATTCTGCTCGTGATAGGCTATAGTTCTTTAATTCTATTGCAATCATGCAATAGCCCTAGTAGTTCAGATGAATCTAAAACCCCAACAGTAGTTTCGCCTTCAAACGGTGCCACCGGAATTTCCATTAATCCGACCTTGAGTTGGAATTATCATGTAAGTGGGGCCTCTTACCGAATTCAGATTGCAACGGACTCCAATAGTTTGTCTTCGTCCAAAATATATTATACAGACACATCTGAACTTCAGCTTAATAATCTCGCAGTTGGTGTAACATACTACTGGTGGGTTAATGCATACGACGTTCCTGAGGCGGACTCGGCAGGCTATTCTAGCATATGGAGCTTCACTACCACGGTATCAAAGCCAACAGCACCTTCGGGTGTAAATGCAGTGGCAGGCGATTCTCAAGTGACTGTTTCGTGGGCGATTCCAATCTCTAACGGTGGTTCTGCGATAACAGGTTATATTGTTACTTCAAGTCCCAGCAATAAAACATGTAGCACTGTTTCCGCATTAACCTGTACGATTACGGGTCTAACCAACGGCGTAGGTTATACCTTTACTGTCACAGCCACTAATGCAATAGGCACGAGTGCAAATTCATTGCCCACTAATCTTGTAACGCCACATATACTCCAGACAACAGTCTTCCAGCCCGACAGCTCTAATGAGGAATGGGTATGGCTTTCTTCCGATTATAGTTACAATAGTAATTACGGTGTTCATGATAGCGAACTACAGGTGGGTGGGTGGGGAGATTCCTACTATACCTTAATCAATTTCAACATCACTAGTCTCCCCAAACAGGTGACCTCGGCAAAGATAGTTCTCCAAGCTTTCAGTCGCGGTGATGCTTCCACACCAGTATCGATGAATCTCTACTTAGTTACGTCTGTGTGGGGGGATACCACAGGCTGGTTTAGTCAACCCCTGGTAAATACTGCTAATTATATCGCATTGCCAACACCAGGTCTCGGTCCTGACAGCATCGACATTACTGGTTGGTATAACAGCTGGCAGTCAGGGACATTACCCAACTATGGCATCGAACTTCAGCCAACAGGCAATGACAACCAATTCGATGTCTTCCGTAGTGCAAGTTACGCAAGCGACACTGCTGCCCGACCAAAGCTGGTCATAGTTTATTAAAATTTGCCTCTGTGAACCTCCACAATTTAGTCGACATGAAAGTCGGTAACTTTAATTCTGGCGAATTTTAAATTACAAAAGTCTCTCGGGAAAGTTTAAAATGAAAACATTTGGAAACACCACTCGATTTATTATCTCATTCTTGCTTGTACTTTGTCCATTGAAATTGATGGCTCAGGTTCCAACAGCTCCAACAAATGTTGAAGTGGCCGCAGGAAATCAAAGTGCAACAATATATTGGACAGCTCCGGCAAGCATTGGTGGTTCGCCAATTTTACTTTATTTGGCAGAGGATGTGTCAAATAATGCCTTGGATTGTATTTCAAATACTGGTTCTCCGATTACTACAAGTTGTACAATAACTGGATTAACAAATGGGCAATCATATACCTTTGAGGTATATGCAGTAAATAATACCGGAATGAGTCCAATTTCAACACCATCAAGCGCAGTTATCCCCCCCGGTGATACCTTGTTAGTTACACCAAATCCTTTAAATTTTGGAAATGTCAAAATCGGTCAAACTATTAGTGGCACTATAACAATTCAAAATAAATCGGGGTCAACAGGAACGTTAGCGGGAAATATTTTTAGTGAAAATGGTAATATGCCTCTTGCATCTGGAAATATGGACACATACAGTTTGGCACCAGGACATTCTCAGTCCGCGACTTTCAATTTTACTCCGACTATTTCAGGGACGCCTTTAGGACAATTTACGACCGGTATTTATATAACAAATTATTCCGCAAACGAAATGCCAAATTATGCAATACCAGCTATAGCAACAGTTTTAAAACCCGATACTATCAATATGGTGATCAATAATAGTTCAATAACTTTTAATACAACTCCCGTTGGCCAGGCTGCAAGTAGCACGTTGTTAATAACAAATCAATCTAATTCAAATGACACACTATTTGATACAGTATCTATTGTTGGAAGCTCTGATTATAGCATCATAAATAATACCGTAGGTCCAGATAGTTTATTAAAACCAGGCCAAACACAGGCAGTTCAAGTTCAATTTATTCCTTCTTCAATAAATCCTAAAGTAGATACCCTCTATTTAAAAAATAATTCCACAAATATGCCCAATCATTTGGCGATCCCCCTTATTGGCATTGCTGTAAAACCCGGCGCTTTATCAGTTACCCCTTCCTATGGCTTCAATGCATCAGAAATTCATGGAGGGCTGTATTCTTCAACAGATGTTAACTATACCCTTAAAGATACAGGTGGTAGTTCGTTAATTTGGAAAATGACAAATTCCCAACCGTGGCTGACTTATTTTCCGGATAGTGGAAATTTAGGACCGAGTGATAGTGTCCAAATAGATGCTTATCTCCTCAACTCAACATCTGTGACCAATATGCCGCCTGGCACTTATTTGGATACGATTCATTTTATAAACACATTAAATGGAATTGGAAATACGATCCGGCCGATGAGTCTTATGATTACAACGGCATCAGAAATTTTAAAAGGTGAAAATAGTTTGCCTCAAATCGGATTAGATAAGGACGGAACATTGCTCTTTAGCCTTCCTCAGAGAATTGAAGTAAACATTGAGATTTACGATTCCCAAGGTCAGGTTATTTCCCAGGTGCTTAATGAGTCTCGGGATGCTGGCTCTTACTCAATCATTTTACCAGCCAATTTGAAAGGTTCTTATGACCTTCTTGACTTTAGAGCTGGAGATTATCATCAGACTTTGAAGGTTGGGCCGTAGCGATTTGAGAATTGGGCGGAAAGCGTAGGCCAATGATTTCTCACTTAAGCTTTCGAAGCTAACAGTGGGGGTGTCAAGGAAATTTTGGCAAATGGGAGGGGATGCTCTGGAGAAACTTTCTTCTCCCCTTACATCCTTATTTTTCAACAGCGTAGTAAATCAGGATCTTAGGATTCCAAGGGTCAAATTCTAAAATCCTATAATGTATTTCGCAAATGTCCGGTTCAACGGTGTATTTGGCAACGGTGAGAAAATATTGAATATGGCTTGAAATTGTGTTGTGATCGCGCTACCATATGAAGCGCTGTGGTTTATCTAAGCTAGCTTAGCCCTACGTGTCGTAAAAGAGAGCGCAAGAGATTTAAGTCAGAGAACTTTTAAAAAAGGGTCTTAAATGGAAGACAATCCTGCTCAAAAACCCGATAAGAAAAACATGTCTTTGCACAAAAAAATATTTGATAACCTTTCCGATGCCCTAGCTGTTATTGCTTTACTGGTCATTCTCGTTTTTGCCGGATTGGTTTATCTTATATTAAATCCTGATAAAGTCCAAGAAGCAAAATCATATTTTCAATCCGGGATGAATAAGGTTGAACCAGTCATCAGCGCCGAAAAAATAATTATAAACGATATTAACTCTTCAAATAGTTTAAACGATTTTAAAAACAAAATTGTGGCTTCATTTTCAAATGATAGCGCCACCATGAATGACACATTAATCATTCAGCATGGCGCAATTACCTCCGATACGTCCAGACCTGAATTATCTAAAATTGGCGATAAAATTAGGATAGATAGTTTTGAAGTTGTTTTGAATTCTTGTCAAATAACTGATAGGCTCCAAATCGGAGGTAATACCGTATCACCCGAAACAGATCCCACAGCCAAAAATCTTCTGATTGTTAATGTTAGTTACAGAAATATTAGCAATGAAAATTTACAACCTCCTGAAGGGGAAGCTTCAATAAAATTTGAAGCGAGTGAACATATGTTAAAAGAAAAACCTATTGATGCGCCTGGTTGGGAACCAATCACTGAGAATGTTGAGCAAATAATTCTGAAAAAAACCAATTTGGTTTATGAAATTCCAAACGACCTGATCACAAACCCGATTTATTGGGAGCCGGATGTGGACAGTGCCAGCGAAAAATTTATTTGCGATACTGTCATTTACGCCAAGAATTTAAACTTTAAGGTAAGTGGCGAAGTTAGTGATTCCGAGCAGTAATTAATTTAAAAAAATGAACTCTCCAACCACCTTGCAAGGCTATACCAACCGCAATAAGCAGGGGGTTATCTGTGCAACTGGTCTCCCAGGAACAGATTTTGGGCAGAAGGTCTATGTCCTACGCTGTGGGCATTGTGGAAACGAGTATGGAGCAAATGGATCTGATATTTTCGAGAGGCTTTGTCCGGGATGTCAGGGTGGGAAACCTGGGTTGACGATTAAGTAAATCAACTTTACGCAAAGAAACCTGCGAAATCAAAGAAGACTGTTAAGAAGGCGGCTAAGAAAAAGGCTTCAAAAAAAACTCAGGACCGACTTTTGCCACTTCTTGTAGGCAAGGTGGCTAAGATCTGTTGAGGAGTTGAACCATGGAGAAAAAATCTGTGAAGACAAAGCCTAAGAAGTCAGCTAAGAAAAAGATTGCCAAAAAATCTTCAAAGCCTCTTTTCGGAAAGGGCGGCGGACGAGGTGGCTGAAGGTAACGGCTAAGAGTTGGTTTCTAGAAAATTTCTCCTAGATCCTTCTACGCATGCCCTTTCCAAAATGAGGGACAGGGCAGGAGGTTTCCTGGGGCTGCCGGAGGGTGCTGGGGCAGAGGTTGACTTTCCCATAAAAATTGGGTATGTTATAACATCTATATAACGGAGGCTACCCCATGATTAAACAGCTAACACGGATCGGAAATAGCCAGGGCATCATTTTGGACAAAGCTGTTCTGGATCTCCTACACATCAAGGATGGGACTTCTTTTGACATCTCCACCAAGAATGGCGGACTGTTTCTGAAGCCACTCGGCATTGAGGAGGTTTATCAGGACATTTCTAAGCGGCATCGCAAGACCCTGGATAAATTGGGAAAATGACTGATCCCGTTTTTCTTACTCGGGAAGAAGTTCTTTATATCCAGAAATTTGAAGCAGCTCTTACGGGTAGCCCCACCTTAATTCGAGATTCTGAGGGCCTAGAGGCGGCTCTGGGGGCGCCCCAGGTAAGTTTTGGTGGGGAATACCTCATGGATCTGTTCGAGATGGCAGCAACCTATGTAATCGCCATAGCTCACCACCACCCGTTTCTAGATGCTAATAAAAGGGCAGCAGTAGGTAGTGCTCTGGCATTTTTGTCCTTCAATGGATTCATCGTGGTAGAAAAGAGGGATGAGGAATTGGCGGACTTGGTTTTAGCCTACCTCAATAAAACAGCTTCTAAGGATGACGTAAGCCGGTATTTCCGGGAAAACTCTGTTTTGAAGGCGGAGACTTAACCCAGGAGGTGGAGAGGAACTCCGACTAGCCCCATATCCGATGATGAACGGTTTTCCCCTACCCTTGAGGTATTGGTAATGAACCCTGTTCATGGACTGCTAGGAAGGTCCGCTGTGGATGGTGTCCGGTTTTCGTCCGGTTTCATGTATGGAAGCGTATGGAGATGTAGGGTGTAGAGGTTAAGAAACCGATCTCCGAGGACATAAAAACCCGCAAATCCGTTCAAAACAATCTTCGAATGGTGGGCCTGGGAAGACTTGAACTTCCGACCCCCGCCTTATCAGAGCGATGCTCTAACCAACTGAGCTACAGACCCCAACCAATCCGAAGAATATCCCGCAGCAACTTTACTTTTTTCTTACGACTTCGTTTTCCTTGTCCACGGCTTGCTTACGGCTCTTCGCCGCCATTTGGCCAGCTTTAGATCTTTTGAGGGGTCTAATTTTAGATACTTCGCCTTCATATGGGTAGGGTTAATCCCGCGGCGACGGGAGGAAGCGGCATGTTCTTAAGAGATATTGTCGCTTCTCATGTGGCGGCCACAATTCGGGCATCTCCAGGGGAGCGGTCTTAAAAAATGATGGGTTTAATAAAGGCCCTGAAAACGGCGAGCCTGCCGCGGAGTTTTTTAAAAAACCGTGTCGGGAAGGGCTTTTTTCAAATCATGAGCCAGAGTTTTTGTGAAGAGCTCCGAGCCCGTTTTATTCATATGCTGTGAGTTGAAGAAGTATTTCTTGTCATAGCTTATCGAGTCATTGGAATAGTCCAAAAAGGGAACGCCGTACTGGCGGCTGAAGTCCCTGAAAAACGAAAGCATGGCGTCCCGGTTTTCGACGAGCTTTTGCCCTTCGACATACTCCGGAGTCGTCACAAAGACCACGGTGATGCCCATGGCCTTGCATTCCGCAAGGAAATCTCCAAACAAGCGGATCGATCCTGAATCCGGCACCATCCGAATCTCTCCCAGGCTTTTTTTCGCCTTTTCAAAATCATCGTTCCATTTCAAATCCCAGGCCCTGTAACCCCTCGGCCGATTGGAGGGGGAGGCCGCATACCTTTCCGGGTGAAGTGAAAGACCTATGGCCTGAAAAATCACTTCCTCCCTTCCGTAATAGCGGAGGAGCGGCAGCCTGTAATCGAAATAGTCGTAGCCTTTATAGGAGGAGGTGAATTTTTGCATCAGGGTGTCCCGGAGCATGTACGGGAGAAATTGATCGGGATCATAGAGATCCGATCTTTTCTGCAAAGTGGACGGATCCACCGAATACACGATGATTTTCGGCCGGCGGTTGTGCTCCAGAAAAATGGAGTGCCGCAAATATTCCAGCCAAAAATTATGACCGTCCATGCCCAGGTTATAGGCGGGCAGCTTTAAACTGTCCTCCATGATTTGCGGGTCGAAATGATCCAAGGCTCTTGATGCTCCGTAAACCACCACGTCCGAATTGATATTGCCGGCGTAGATGGCGTTCCAAACCCCCAGGTCGTCGTCCTTCGATTTCTTGAGGGCATTGGACAGGAACCCGTCTCCCAAATAGGCGGCGAAAACCAGGGGAATCGCGAACAGGACGACTTTTACCAGGAACTTTTTCATGAACAGGTCTTTGTTCCGGCCCTAAAACTGGAAATAAATGAAGTTGCGGCTTGAGCCTGCGAAAACGAAAATGATAACGAGAAGAGCGTAATAGGCAGTCCACCGAAAGGCGATGGGCCAGCGAAGACCCAGATGGGAAATCGCGTATTCCCTTCCGCGGTTTAGCCACTCGGTGAGGAGCATGAGAAAAATGAAGAACAAAGTGTATCCGGCCTTAAATTCTAGCGCAAGGGCCGGAATGGAAAAGAGAGAGAGGGAGAAAAGTCCCTTGAAGTAACGATACGCGTCCAAAATGCTGTCCGATCGAAAGAGGATGAGCGTCAGCATCACCAGGATGAACGTTCCCAGCATGTTCGAAAACTCCCTGAGGGAGGGGAGAAGGTTGTCCCGCGCGATTTCCTTCCTTTTGCTCATGGTCCCCCGCAGTATGAGGGGGATGAAATAGCACCCGTGTAAAAAACCGAACAACACGAAGGTCCAGTTGGCCCCGTGCCACATGCCGATGAGCGTGAAGTTTATCAGGATGGCC
>Ga0206814_10167_pt1 | contig 18589 bp, 30 predicted proteins | sample Alteio_BWOrgCont_90_FD_152850 | JGI IMG/M metagenome (GOLD analysis project Ga0206814, IMG submission 152850) | Enriched cells from forest soil in Barre Woods Harvard Forest LTER site, Petersham, Massachusetts, United States -... | ecosystem: Environmental > Terrestrial > Soil > Temperate forest >...
GCATATTCCGCCTTGGCGCGGAAATAGCTCAGCACTTCGAGGCCCGAGATGGTGGGCATGTTCCAGTCCAGGAAAACGATATCGTAGGATTGACCCGCATCGCGCGCTTTCTGGACCAGGTCGATGGCTTCGTTGCCGTCGGCCGCAGTCTGCACGTTGGTGATCTTCGATTCCTGCAGCGTGTTGCGCACGAATTGCCGGATCAGGAAGTGATCGTCCGCAATCAGTACTTTGAGGTTGGCTAGTTGACTCACGTCTTTTCTCCTTCGCAGTGGTCTTCGGAATCCATAGTGGCCAGGGGAACTTGTAGAACGCGTAGAAACAACAAACGGTAAAGCCGGATTTGAAGAGGTTACGAGACTATGATTTTTCGCATAAAAAACTTGCCGCATGGTTAAGGTGACGATTACGGTGAATATTCGTATTAATCCCTTATGAAGCTCCTGATTTTGATGGGTTTTTTCCGGACGCGGGCAATGCCTCGAATGCTAACCAATTCTTAGAGGGCGGGGTATGCCTCAAAAAACCCCTCTCCTGTCCTCCCCCGCAAGGGGGGGGAGGAACGCATGCGTGACAGCCGTACGCAGGCTCGCGAACAAGCGCTTAATTCAACGTATGAAATCGGATTATCAATTCGGGTTCCTCTCCCCCTGCGGGAGAGGACAGGTGAGGGGTTCGCGAAGCGGAATCCTCAGATTTTATTCAGGATCGCTTCAATCGACGCCTGCACCTGATCCATATCGGCCATGCCGTCGATCGCGTGCAGCAAACCCTTCTGCTGATAGTAAGGAATGATCGGCGCGGTCTGTTCGTGGAAGGCTTTCAGGCGGGTTTTCATCGTCTCGGCGTTGTCGTCCGGACGGCGGGTGAATTCCTTGTTACCGCATGCGTCGCACACGCCGGGGACTTTGGTCGGCTTGAATTTATCATGATAGCCGGCGCCACATTTGGCGCATGTGTAACGGCCGGACACGCGTTCGATGAGGGCGGCTTCGTCGACTTCGAGTTCGATGACGGCGTCCAGACGCTTGTTCTTCGCCGCCAGCATTTTATCCAGGGCTTCGGCTTGCGGCACGGTGCGGGGGAAACCGTCGAGTATGAAGCCCTTGCCGCAATCCGGCTGCGCAATGCGGTTTTCGATCATTTGGATCATCAGGCTGTCGGGCACCAGCGTGCCGGCATCCATCAGCTTTTTGGCTTCGAGGCCGAGCGGTTCGCCGCGCTTGATCGCCGCGCGCAGCATGTCGCCGGTCGAAAGCTGGATCATGCCGCGTTTTTCTTCCAGAAAGCGGGCTTGCGTGCCCTTCCCCGCTCCTGGCGGCCCCAGCAGGATAATGTTCATGTCGGGCCGTCTCCTTTTTCACGATTAAGAGTTAGGAACCGCGCAGCTTCGATTTCTTGATCAGGCCTTCGTATTGATGCGCATACATATGCGAGACGACGCGCGAATACGTGTCGATCGTCACGCTGACGACGATCAGCAGCGAGGTGCCGCCGAGATAGAACGGGATCGCGCCGCGACTCATCAGGAATTCCGGCAGTAGACAAATGGTCGCCAGATACAGCGCCCCGAGAACGGTGAGGCGCGTGAGCACATAATCGAAATAATCCGCCGTATTCTTGCCGGGCCGGATGCCGGGCACGAAGCCGCCGTATTTTTTCAGATTGTCGGCGTTTTCCTGCGGATTGAACACAACCGCTGTATAGAAAAACGCGAAGAAGATGATGAGCGAGGCGTAAAGGACCATGAACAACGGCTTGCCGTGCCCCAGCATCGAAATGATGTCGGCCAGCCAGCCGCCCTTTTGCGAAATGTTCGTGAAGCTGGCCGCCGTCAGCGGGAACAGCAGCAGCGAGCTTGCGAAAATCGGCGGAATGACGCCCGACGTGTTGATCTTGAGCGGCATATAGTTGGAGGTCGCCTCACTTTGACGGTTACCGACCTGTCGCTTTGGATATTGAATGAGAATGCGGCGCTGGGCGGTTTCGCAGAACACGCAGGTGGCGAGCACCCCGAAAATCAGCACGATGATCAATAAGATGAACCAGGTCGACAATTCGCCGGTGCGGCCCAGATCCAGGGTCCGCGCCACCGCTTGAGGCAGATTGGCAACGATACCGGAATAGATGATCAGCGAGGTGCCATTGCCGATGCCACGCGCCGTAATCTGCTCGCCGAGCCACATCAGGAACACGGTGCCGCCGGTCAGCGTGACCATGGTGCTGATGCGGAAGTAATTCCCCGGCAGCACGACCGCGTTGCCCATCGAGTTTTCGAGACCGATGGAAAGCGCATATGATTGCACGACCGCGAACAGCACGGTCAGATAACGCGAATATTGGTTGAGCTTCATGCGCCCCTGCTCGCCTTCTTTCTTCAAGGCTTCGAAGGACGGCAGAATGGCGGACAGCAATTGCACGATGATCGACGCCGTGATGTAGGGCATGACGCTGAGCGCGAAGATGGTCATGCGCTTCAAGGCGCCGCCCGAGAACATATCGAACATGCCGAGAATGCCCCCGGAATGCTGGTTGAACAGATTGGCCATAGTCACGGGGTCGATGCCCGGAACGGGGATAAAGGTGCCGATGCGATAGACGATCAGGGCCAAAACGGTGAACCAGATCCGGCTCTTAAGCTCGGTCGCCTTGGAAAAGGCGGACATATTGATACTGGAGGCAATTGCGCTGTTGGGAGTCGCCATGGTTGTCGAGGCCTTAAGAATGAGAAACAGCAAGTCATATAGAGACTTAGCCGCTGCAAAACAAGTACGCTATCCCGCAGGGCAGCATCTGTGGCCAGCATGCCATGGACCGTCAGAAGTGGCGAAATGCAGATTTGCGCCAATGATTTAGCAGAAATCGCATAATCGGCCCAAGGAATCCTTCGTCTCGCTCGTCCTATCTGCATAAAGATTTGAACCCATGCCTCAACGAGGGAGTCGACCATGCCATACATGACGCCAAAAACAAGCCGTCGGACTGCTGCATCTTTCATGGGGGCGGCCTTTGCGTTCTGCCTCACCTGTTCGTCGGCTTGGGCGGATGACGTTACGGCAACGTCGCGCGTGACCGCGGCCACTATTTTTCCCGACCGCGCGATTGTTACGCGAGTTGCCAAGCTGCATGTGGCCAAGGGCGCGCATACGGTCGTTCTGTCCGACGTGCCGGCGGGGCTGGATGAATCGTCGCTTCGCGTGCAAGCGCATGCGGGCGAAGCAATACAGATCGGCACCGTCGAAACGAAACGCGTCTTTCTGACCGAAGCCGCCAACGCGGCACAGCGCGACAAGCAGGCGCAAATTCAGGCTAAGCAGGATGAGAAGGCCCTGCTCGACGCCCAAATTCAGGCCCTGCAGAACCGAAAATCTTTCATCGAAAAAATTTCGGAAGCCGGTGCCGAAAAAACCGATCCGAACGGCATCACGAAACTGGATTTTGCGCCCGAGAAATGGACGCAGGCCTGGGGCCTGATCCAGACCGGCATGGACGAAACGCTGAAAGCGCTCGCGGAAAAAAATATCGCCGAGCGCAAGCTGAACGAAGACATTGAAAAACTGACCGAAGAATTCAGCCAGATCATGACGACGCAGGCGAAGGAACGCCGCGATATTCACATCAATCTGGAATCTGCGGGCGATACCGATCTTGAACTGTCGCTTAATTACCAGACGCAGGGCGCATCATGGGCGCCCGTTTACGACGCGCGGCTCGATACGTCCTCGGGCGCGCTGAGCGTCGAGCAATATGGCCAGGCTTCGCAACAGACCGGCGAGGATTGGACGGACGCCGATTTGACGCTCTCCACGACAATCCCATCGCGCGGATCGGAAATGCCGCAATTGGGCGAGTGGCCTGTTCAGTTGGTGCAGCAATTTGATCGGGCAGCAAGTTATGCGGCGGCAGCAATGAAAGAAGCTCCGGGCGGCCCGGCATCCCCCTATTTCCTCAGTCAGGAGAAGAAGGCCGACGCCGATCGCGAGCGAAATGCGCTGGCCACCGGCGGAAGCGCGATTCCGACGCCGGTCGGGCAAAACGCCGGCCTTGATGAAATGGGCGGCTATGATAGACCTCGAAAAGATCCGCTGATCGAACTCAAGGGTGAGATTGGGCATCAGAACCAGCAGATCGCGATGCTGCGGCAGCAGCAGATGCAGAGAGATGTACTGATGTCGCAACCGCAATCGGCAACGGCTGCGACGGTTCAATCGTCCGAATACGCCGCCGAATTCCGTGTTCCCGGTCATGTGAATTTGAAATCGACGGCGGATGCGACGAAGTTGCGGATCGGCACGGTGCCGATGACGGCGTCCCTCACCTCGCGTGCGACGCCGCGTTTGACGACGCAGGCTTATCTGTTCGCCAAGGCGATCAACAACGAAAAGTTTCCGTTGCTGCCGGGACGCGTCGCTAAATACCGCGATGATGCGTTTATCGGCAATGCGATGCTGCCTTTGCTGCGGCCCGGCGAAACGGTGCAGCTGGCTTTCGGCGTCGACGACCGGGTGAAGGTTTCCTATCGCCGCACACATGACGAGCGAAGCAATCCGACCTTTGCGATGCTCGGCGATTCATCCATCGAACGGCAATATGAAACGAAGATTCAGAACCTGCATAAGGAACCGATCGACGTGATGGTGTTCGAACAATATCCGGTCGCCGGCGATCCGGACGTAAAGGCCGAACTGGAAAGCAACGTCACCACCGGCGGATACGGAAAAGATCCCGACAACCGCCAGGGCATTATCGTCTGGTCGGAAAAGCTGAAGCCGCAGGAAGAAAAGACCTACATACTCGGCTTCGAGGTGAAATTTCCGAAGGATCGGCAGTTGACGGGGTTGTGATTTCTATGTCCCCCTCCCGCTTGCGGGAGGGATTACGGGGAGGGCAGGTCTAGTTTGAGAGGTGTCAGCCCTTCCAGCAAAATTAATCACGGCCCATCATCTTTCGTGGGTAAGCCAGCAGGTCCGACTTCAGGCGGCGACGTGCTGGCTTGCGGACTGTGGGAGCGGCTCATCGCGTTCATTGTGGCTATCCTCGATCTTGTCGAGGAATTGCCAGAGCGGTTTGCCATTCTGCAGCTCGCGGCAATTGAACTTGCCGACTTCGACCAGCGAATTGGTCGTGGTCCAGACCATCTGCTGACGCTTGGCGCTGTTGCCGTTGGAAAGCATGTCGAGCAGCGTGTTCTGATAAGGCTGATAGCCCATGGTCGCGTATTGCGTCTGAATGCGGCCGAGCCATTTCTTGATATCGTCGATGACCGGAACCGTATCGCCGAGATTGTTGGTGACCATTTGCGCGTCGAGGCCGTAGCGCATTGAGCGCCACTTGTTTTCGCGCAGACGCCACGAACTCGGGCGCGGCATTTCTTCGAGCCAGCTCTGGTTGTGTTCGAACCAGAGGCCGAGGGCGTGCACGAAAGCGACAATCGCCATCGCTTCGCTGAGGTTCGACAACTGATCACAGACGCGGATTTCGAGGGTGCCGTAGCGCGGGCTGGGGCGCAGGTCCCACCAGAGATCCTTCAAATTGCGGATCGACTTGGCACGGAACATGGCCTGGCATAGGCCGACATATTCCTGCCAGGTGTGGAAGCTGTAGGGCATGCCGGCGATGGGCAGTGATTCCGCAATCGTCGGGCGGATCGAAGCCAGACCAGTTTCCATGCCGTCTTCGAACGGCGATGACGCCGCCAGCGCAATGAGGTGCGGCAGGAAATGCATGTAGAAGTTATGATACCGAATGCATTTTTCCGGGCTTTCCATGCCGATATGGATATGGGTGCCGAGAGTGCCGAAACGCTGGTTCAAAACCTTGCGGCCTTCTTCCAGATAATCGTAACGCGGATCGGAAATACGGGTGCAGTCGCTCAGCTTGATGGTCGGCGGGCGGCCGGTGCCAGTGACCAGAAGATTGCGTTTTTCGGCCAGTCCGAGAAGGGTTTTGATATTGGCCCCCATCTGTTCCTGAGCGTCGTGGGCGCTGTTGCAGATGCCGGTGGTGAGTTCCACCATATGTCTCAGCAATTCCTTGTGGAAGGTGGGTAAATTCGCTTCGGCGATAATCTCTTCGCCGAAATTGGCCGGTTTAAGCTGTTCCTTGTCCATCAGGGCCAGTTCGAACTCGACGCCGAGCGTCAGCGGCTGGCTTTTGGCGAAGACTAGCTGGTCGTTTATTTCCCGAAGTTCTTTCTTTTGGACGACGTCCTGCTTCTTCGTTTCAAAGACGCCCTTAAGCCAGTGAACAACGGACATACAAGCCCCCTCACGACGTTAACGGAAAATGGTAGAAACTTTATTTTTCTTATTCTCGGCGCGCCCTGTGGGCGAGATTACGCAATTCTTGTACTGCGACGTTTAGGCCGACTTCGCTGGTCGCTTTGGCAAAACCAGGAACAAATTGACGATACAGGGTATCATATAGAAGTCAATTTGAGTTGCCAAATTTAGGAAATAAAATTTGCAGAATGATTATATATTTATTGCTTTTTTATTTCCGAAAATCTTTCAGCGGGTTGGCGGCTACCTTTTTTTCGTTAACTATGTTTGCACCGCACGCACGGCGAGGAAATTTTCCTTTTTCGATTCCTCAAGATAGATGCGGTAACCGTGATTGCGGAAATGACTGGCGCAGGCGGTCTGCTCATAAGGACTGAGATGATTATATTCGAGATACACGACTCGAGGCTGGAACTTATGGAGCGGTAACTGGCGCGCGACCGCCCAATCGGCGCCTTCGGTATCGATCACGAACAGGTCGATCGCGATACCCGATGGCGGTCGAGAACGGTTTGCAAACGAAAGCACGGTACGTCCAGCGTGCGTTTGTGCGGGGCCAGGATTTTTTCGAATTCTTCGGTGCGGTGGTCGCTGCCCAGCATGCCGCGGTCGGGCATCATGGAGGAAATGGCGAGCGCAATGTCGGTCAATGCCCCCTGCTCGACTGCCGCCGGATCGATACGCGTCATTTCGATGGTGCCGTCGAAATCGGTGATAGCGGCGTCGATGAAAGTCAGCCCTTCGCAGCCGGCATAATTCGCCTTCAGACGCGCGAACATATCCGGCAAGGGTTCCAACAGAATGCCGCGCCAGGCCAGCGATGTGACGAATTCATGGATGGGGTCGAGCCAGACGCCATCCATCGCGCCAACCTGCACGAAGAAAACGTCACGCCCGAGGCCGCTCAAGGTTGCGGCAAGATCCTGGGCGGAAAAATTTCCGTCGAAGGCAATCATTGAATGGAACGGTAAAAAGACGGCAAACGATTCAAGAAGCTGTGAACTTAGGCCGCTGCTTCTTCTTTCGTCTTCTTCTTGGCGGTGAGGGTCACCGAACCGCCGGCCTTTTCGACCGCAGCGATGGCCGACTTCGACGCACCGGCGACGGTGAGTTGCACCTTTGCCTTGATCTCGCCCTTGCCGATGAGACGGACGCCGTCGCGCGATCTCACGACCAGACCCGCTTCGAGCAGGCTTTCGGACGTGATCGGTTGCTTGGCGTCGACGCGGCCGTCATCGATCGCACTTTGCAGGCGGCCGATGTTGATTTCGGAATGGTCCTTGGCGAAGATGTTGTTGAAACCGCGCTTCGGCATACGGCGATGCAGCGGCATCTGACCGCCTTCGAAGCCGCGGATGCCCGACACGCCGGTGCGGGATTTCTGACCCTTGACGCCACGGCCGCAGGTCTTGCCCTTGCCGGAACCGATGCCGCGTCCGACGCTCATCGGCTCTTTGCGGGCGCCAGGATTGTCGCGAATGTCGTTGAGCTTCATGTTACTTTCCTTCTTCTACTTTGATCAGATGACGAACTTTGAAGATCATGCCGCGGATTGCCGGCGTGTCTTCGAGTTCGGAACGCGAATGGGTCCTACCGAGGCCGAGACCGATCAGCGTTTCCAGCTGACCAGGCTTGCGGCCGGTGCCGCCCTGGATCTGGGTGAGGTTAAGCGTCTTGCCGCTCTTGCTTTTCGTTACCGTGGTGGCCATGGCTTATTCCCTTCTTACGCGTCTTTGCCTTCGAGTTGTTCGGCCTGCTTCTTGCCCAGGATTTCACTGACCTTCTTGCCGCGACGCATCGCAACCGAACGCGGGCTGTTCACATGTTCCAGAGCGTCGAACGTCGCCTTGATCATGTTGTGCGGGTTCGAGGAGCCGACCGATTTCGCCACGATGTCGTGGATGCCGAGAGCTTCGAACACGGCGCGCATCGGACCGCCGGCGATGATGCCGGTACCGGCCGGAGCCGTACGGAGAACGACGCGTCCGGCGCCGTAGCGGCCCTTGACGTCGTGATGGATCGTGCGGCCTTCACGCAGCGGAATGCGGCGCAGACGGCGGCGCGCGGCGTCGGTCGCCTTGCGGATCGCTTCCGGCACTTCGCGTGCCTTGCCGGTGCCGAGACCGACGCGGCCCTTGCCGTCGCCGATGACCACCACGGCGGCCATCGCAAAGCGCTTGCCGCCCTTCGCCACTTTGGCGACGCGGTTGATGCCGACGAGCTTTTCGATGAACTCGTTCTCGCGATCTTCGCCTTCTTCTGATTTCTTTCTACGTTCGGGCTTCGCCATTACTTTTCTCCGTTAGAACGATAAACCGGCCGCGCGTGCGGCTTCGGCTAATTCCTTGACGCGGCCGTGATAGATATTACCGCCGCGGTCGAATACGACTTCCTTGATGCCGGCCTTGATCGCGCGTTCGGCGACCAGCTGGCCGATGGTCTTCGCGGCTTCCTTGTTGGCGCCGGTTTTCATTTTGCCGCGCATGTCCTTTTCAAGCGTGGAGGCCGAAACGATGGTCTTGCCCTGCTTGTCGTCGATCACCTGCGCATAAATGTGCTTGCCCGAACGATGCACAGACAGGCGCGCGCGGCCGTTGGCTTTGCGGGCGATCTGATAACGATTGCGTGCGGCGCGGCGAGCGCGCGTTTCCTTGGCTGTAAACATTATTTCTTCTTCCCTTCCTTGCGGCGGATCCATTCGCCCTGATACTTGATGCCCTTGCCCTTATACGGTTCCGGCTTCTTCATACCGCGGATCTCGGCCGCCACCTGGCCGACCTTCTGCTTGTCGTTGCCGGTAATGGTGATGACGGTCTGCTTGTCCACCTTGGCGGTGATGCCTTCGGGGATCGGGTATTTCACTTCATGGCTGAAGCCGATTTGAAGAACCAGATCCTTGCCCGTCATCGCCGCGCGGAAACCGACGCCTTCGATTTCAAGAACTTTCTTGAAGCCTTCGGACACGCCCTTGACCATGCTGTTTATGTTGTTGCGGGTGGTGCCCCACAACACGCGCGAACGCATGGTGTCATGACGCATCGACACGGCCACTTTGCCGTCGGCGACTTTCACCTCGACTTCGTCCGGCGCAACCAAAGTGAGGTTGCCGGTTTTGCCCTTAATGGCAACCGTCTGGCCTTTCACTTCAGCCGTTACGCCCTGCGGCAGGGCCACTGGATATTTACCGACACGCGACATGGCTTAAACTCCCAACTCCTTTAGAATATACGGCACAAAACTTCGCCGCCGACATTTTGCGCACGCGCTTCGTTATCCGAAAGCACGCCACGCGGCGTCGACAGGATCGAAATTCCGAGACCGTTGAACACGCGGGCGAGATCGCGAATGCCCGCATAGACACGGCGGCCGGGCTTCGACACGCGTTCGATCTTGCGGATGGCGCCCGCACCTTCGTGGTATTTCAGTTCGATATGCAGCATCGCCTGCGCGCCGCCGTCCTGGCTTTCGCTGTAGCCGCGGATGTAGCCTTCGCGCTGCATCGTATCCAGCACGCGCTTGCGGAAAGACGAAGACGGGCAGTCGACCACAGGCATATTCGCCATCTGGCCGTTGCGGATGCGGGTTAGCATATCGCCTAATGGATCAGTCGTAGCCATTGTGCTTCCCTCCCCTTACCAGCTCGCCTTGGTCACGCCGGGGATCTGGCCGTTTGAGGCCAGGTCACGCAGCTTGATGCGGCACAGTCTGAATTTACGATACACGGCGCGCGGACGGCCGGTCAGTTCGCAGCGGTTACGCTGACGAATGCGGGCCGAATTGCGCGGCACCTTGGCGAGCTTCATCACAGCGGTGAAACGCTCTTCCATCGGTGTTTCCTTGTTCATGACGATCGCCTTGAGTTTTTCACGCTTGACCCGGAACTTCTTCGCGAGGGCTTTGCGATTTTTCTCTTTCTCGATCATGCAAGTCTTGGCCATTGGTTCTCCTTACCTTCTACTTACGATTGGAACGGCATTTCGAAGGCGCGTAGCAGTTCGCGTGCTTCGTTGTCGGTTTTGGCGGTTGTGCAAATCACGATGTCCATGCCGCGGATTTCATCGATCTTGTCGTAGTCGATTTCGGGGAACACGATCTGTTCCTTGAGACCGAGCGCGTAATTGCCGAAGCCGTCGAAGCTGCGAGGGGACACGCCGCGGAAGTCGCGGACGCGCGGCAGCGCGATATTGACCAGACGGTCGAGAAATTCATACATGCGTTCGCGGCGCAGGGTAACCTTGCAACCGATGCCGAGGCCGCCGCGCAGCTTGAACGACGCAATGGCCTTCTTCGAATTGATGATGATCGGCTTCTGGCCGGTGATCAGCGCGAGTTCGCCGGCAGCATTCTTGGTCTTCTTGCTGTCGTTGACGGCTTCGCCGACGCCCATATTGATGACGATCTTGTCGAGACGCGGCACTTGCAGCGCGTTCGTGTAGCCGAATTTCTTCAGCAGCGCGGGGCGCACGTTTTCTTCGTAGTGCTTACGAAGGCGCGGTTGGTATCTGTCTTTTTTAGCTGCGGTCATCGTTTTATTCCCTTAGTCAATCGCTTCGCCCGAGCGGCGCGCCACGCGCACCTTCTCGTCTTTAATCATCTTGTAGCCCACGCGGACGGCCTTGTTGTCCTTCGGATCCACATGCGCGACGTTCGACATATGGAGCGATGCTTCCACGCGGTTGATGCCGCCCTGCGGGTTGCCCTGCGAGGGTTTTGTGTGGCGCGAGACCATATTGATGCCCGACACCACGACGCGGTTTTCCTTCGGCAGAACGCGCAGGACGGTACCCGTCTTGCCCTTATCCTTGCCGGCGAGGACGATCACCTTGTCCTTGCTTTTGATTTTCATTTTCGTAGCCATCACAACACTTCCTCTGCGAGCGAAATGATCTTCATGAAACCGAGGGTGCGCAGTTCGCGTGTCACCGGCCCGAAAATGCGGGTGCCGATCGGTTCTTGTTCCTTGTTGATCAGAACGGCCGCATTGCGGTCAAAACGGATCACGCTCCCGTCATTGCGGCGCAAAGCGAAACGCTGACGCACGATAACGGCCTTGTGGACTTCACCCTTCTTAACGCGGCCGCGCGGAATGGCATCCTTCACCGAAACGACGATGACGTCGCCGATACCGGCTGTCTTACGCTTCGAACCACCAAGCACCTTGATGCAGGCAACGGCCTTTGCGCCGCTGTTGTCTGCTACATCAAGTACTGTTTCCATCTGGATCATGATCTTACCCTTACGTTTACTTTCTCTCTTAACTTATATGCCGCCAATGCGGCCGTGATTATTTTCCTTAAACTTTCCGAACACTACATTGCCGCGTCGGCGATCCAACATCGATAACGACATCCATACTTCTCACGGCCGGATTACTCATTTTATGACCCCTTCGCGGCCTTCTTTTCCGGTTGCTTGCCGGCTTCGACCAGCATCCAGCGCTTGCGCTTGCTGATTGGCGGGCATTCGATGATTTCGACGACGTCGCCGACCTTGCGCGTATTCTTTTCGTCATGCGCGGCATACTTCTTCGACTGGCGAATATACTTTTTGTAAATCGGATGCATGACGCGGCGTTCGACGAGCACCGTAATGGTCTTGTCGCCCTTGTCACTCACCACTGTTCCTTGCAATACACGACGCGGCATTTTGTTCCTCTCCTTACGCGGCCGATTTTTTGGCCGATGATTTCGTTTTCGCCGGCTTCTTGGCAGGCGCTTCAACCCCGCGGGTACGTTCGCCCTGGATCGTCAGGATGCGCGCGATTTCCTTGCGCACATGATTGACGCGGGCGCTGTTCGCCAGCTGACCGGTCGCGCGTTGGAAGCGCAGGTTGAACTGCTCCTTGCGCAGTTCGGCCAGGCGCGTGTCCAACTCCTTGTCGGTCTTGTGCCGGATGTCGGCGGGTTTTGCTACGTTGCTGCTCTTTGCCATTTTATCCGTTCCTTCTTAAATCGCCGCTTCGCGCTGGACGAACCGGGTCTTGATCGGCAACTTGGCGGCTGCCAGTGAAAACGCTTCTTTCGCCACTGACAACGGCACGCCGTCCATTTCGAACATGATGCGGCCGGCATGCACGCGGCATACCCAGAATTCCGGCGTACCCTTGCCGGAACCCATGCGGACTTCGACGGGCTTCTTCGACACCGGGATGTCCGGGAAAATCAAAATCCACAGACGGCCCTGACGCTTCATCGCGCGGGTAATGGCGCGGCGGGCGGCTTCGATCTGGCGCGCGGTGACGCGTTCCGGCTGCAAAGCCTTGAGGCCATAGGCGCCATAGCTCAGACGGAAACCACCCTTGGCGGCGCCGTGAATGCGGCCCTTATGCGCTTTGCGGTATTTTGTGCGTTTCGGTTGAAACATGGCTCAGTCCCTTATGTCCTTTGCGGCTGACCTTCGAGGACGCGCTTTTCTTGCGCCATCGGGTCATGTTCGAGAATTTCGCCGCGGAAGATCCAGACCTTGACGCCACAGGTGCCCATCGTGGTGAAGGCAGTCGCGGTGCCGTAGTCGACGTCGGCGCGGAGCGTATGCAGCGGCACGCGACCTTCGCGATACCATTCCATGCGCGCGATTTCGGCGCCGCCGAGACGGCCGCCGCAATTGATACGAATGCCGAGAGCGCCCAGACGCATGGCCGATTGCACCGCGCGTTTCATGGCGCGACGGAACGCGACGCGGCGTTCGAGCTGGCTCGAGATGTTTTCGGCGACGAGCTTGGCATCGATTTCCGGCTTGCGAATTTCGACGATGTTGAGGCTCACTTCGGCCTTGGTAAATTTCGACAGATCGGCGCGCAGCTTGTCAATGTCGGCGCCCTTCTTGCCGATGACGACGCCGGGACGTGCGGAATGGATCGTCACGCGGGCCTTCTTGGCCGGACGTTCGATGATGATGCGGGCGACGCCGGCTTGCTGGCCGAGGCGCTTCACAAGGAAGTCGCGGATCTTGAAATCCTCATGCAGCAAATTGGCGTATTCGTGATTGGCGAACCAGCGGCTATCCCAGGTGCGGTTGATACCGAGGCGCAGGCCGATCGGATTGACTTTCTGACCCATGATTAGGCTCCCGCCTTGGCTTCCGCGTCAGCGGCAGCTTTGGCTTTCGGTTGTTTGGACGATTTGCCTTTCACGGGCTTCTCCTGTTTCGATTTCGGTTTTTCGGCCTCGGCGCGCTCACGCACGACGATGGTCAGATTGCTGAACGGCTTTTCGATGCCGGCGGAACGGCCGCGGGCCCGGGTGTGCATGCGCTTCATGACGATGGCGCGGCCGCACCAGGCTTCGGCGACGTACAAACGGTCGACGTCGAGGCCGTGATTGTTTTCGGCGTTGGCGATGGCGGCCTGAAGGACCTTCTTCACTTCCTTGGCGATGCGGCGCTTTTCGAAGCGCAGCTGCGTCAGCGCGGCCGATGCCGCCTTGCCGCGGATGCTTTCGGCGACGAGGTTGAGCTTGCGCGCGGAGGTACGGATCGCGCGGGCTTTCGCAAGCGCGCCGCCGGTTTTCTTAAGCTGTTCCTTCAACATAACCATAATTTTAATCCTTCTTGGCCGGAGCCTGTTCGACCTTCTTGTCGGCGACGCTGTGCGCCTTGAAAATGCGCGTAGGCGCGAATTCGCCGAATTTGTGACCGATCATGTTTTCGGTCACGGAAACCGGCAGAAACTTGTTGCCGTTGTAGACGCCGAACGTGAGGCCGACGAATTGCGGCAAAATCGTCGAGCGGCGCGACCAGATCTTGATGATCTCGCTGCGTCCCGAACCACGCGACTTCTCTGCCTTCTTAAGCAGATAGCTGTCGACGAACGGACCTTTCCAGACTGAGCGTGCCATAGTTCTTTCCCTAGCTTTCTATAGTTTATTGATACCAAAACGTTTCAAGGCCCTAGTCGCCAGCTCCGACGCTGCTATCACATGGGTCGGCGGCTCTACTCCCAAATCCTTAGGCGAAAGAAACGTTACTTCATCCTTATTCACTACTTTCGCCCCTCTCTTCGTTACCTCAACCGCGACATCCATCCGCGGCCTGTAGTCGATTCTATAAAGGAGTTCTTCATCTCCAGCGCCTACGGCCTTTGCAAACACACCCGACATTTCTTCCTCCTTAAAAATCCAATCCCGGTTTCCAGCCTTCAGTTCCTTCCGCGTGCGCCGCGAGAGCATAACGCGTGGGTTCTGTCGGATGCGGCATATGTACAAATGTTTCGCCGTCTTCGTCCTTCATCGCCCTTTTAATCTCGTCGGAACCGAGGCCCGTTTTGCGGCTGATATCGTTCAGCGTGTGCGAAACCGGACCTGACGCGACGTTATCGTTCTCAGCCTCTTCCTTCTCCCATTCGCGCATTTCGAATTCATGCTCTTCCTGCATGAACCGTGCGATCAGTCCCAGAGGACCTTGCGCAATGCCGTCGAAAAAAGCTTTGGCTTTCATGTCCCCCTTTAAGCCACCTGACGATCGCGACGCTTATTGGCGCGGCGAATGATAAAGCGGTCGGTACGTTTATTGTTACGCGTCTTATAACCCTTGGCCGGCTGACCCCACGGCGAAACCGGGTGACGGCCACCGGACGATTTGCCTTCGCCGCCGCCGTGCGGGTGGTCGACCGGGTTCTGCACAACGCCGCGCACAGACGGACGGATGCCCTTCCAGCGGTTGCGGCCGGCTTTGCCGATCTGTTCGTTGATATGGTCGGCGTTCGAAACGGAACCGATCGTCGCCATGCAGTCCTGCGAAACGATGCGGAGTTCGCCCGAGTTCAGCTTGATCTGCGCGATGCCGCTGTCGCGGCCAACGAGCTGGACCGAAGCACCGGCCGAGCGCGCCATCTGGCCACCCTTGCCCGGACGCAATTCGACGTTGTGCACGATGGTGCCGACCGGAATGCTCTTCAACGGCATGGCATTGCCCGGCTTCACGTCGACACGTTCGCCGGAGACGACCATGTCGCCCTTTTTGATCTTCGCCGGAGCGATGATGTAGGCTCGTTCGCCGTCCTTGTACTTGATCAGGGCGATGAAGGCCGTACGGTTGGGATCATATTCCAGACGTTCGACGGTCGCCTCGACATTGAATTTGCGGCGCTTGAAATCGATCAGGCGGTAACGGCGCGCATGCCCGCCGCCCTGATGGCGCGTGGTGATGCGGCCATAATTGTTGCGGCCGCCCTGGCTGCGCAGGCCTTCCGTCAGCGTTTTGACCGGCTTGCCCTTCCAGAGCTCCGAGCGGTCGACGCGAACCACCTGCCGAAGGCCGGGGGTTACGGGTTTGTATGTTTTAAGTGCCATAGTTCTCTCTCAAAATCACAAGCCGGTTGTCACGTCGATCGTGTTGCCTTCTTTGAGCGTCACGATCGCGAATTTCACATCCGAACGCCAACCCTTGCGGCCGCGAACGAGCTTCATCTTGCCCGGACGGTTGTGGGTGTTGACGGCCTTCACTTCGACCTTGAACAACGCTTCGACGGCCGAGCGGATTTCCGGTTTAGTCGCGTTGCGCAAGACGCGGAACGTGACCTGATTGTATTGCGAGCCGATGGTCGCCTTTTCCGTAATGACGGGCGACAGGATCACGCCATAATGCGGGGCGAGATCGCCGACTTCCTGTTTGACTTTTGGAGCCTTCGGGGCCTTGGCGGCCTTCGGGGTTTTGGCGGTTTTTTCGGTGCTCATTTGAGCCTCTCTTGCAATTGTTCGATCGCGTTCTTGGTCAGAACGAGAACGTCGCGGCGCATGATGTCGTACACATTGGCGCCCTGTTCCGGCAGAACGTCGACGTTCGGCAGGTTGGCCGCGGCCTTGGAGAAGTTCGGATCCAGATTGGCGCCATCGATGATGAGGACCGATTTGAATCCCAACTTTTCGAATTGCTTGGCGAGCGGCTTGGTCTTCGGCGCGGCGCACTTGGCGACGTCGAGAACGAACAGCTTGCCGTCTTTCTGCTTGGCGGTCAGCGCCATGCAGAGCGCCAGACGGCGGACCTTCTTCGGCAGGTCGTGCGCGTGATCGCGGACCACCGGCCCGAAGATGACGCCGCCCTTGCGGAATTGCGGCGAACGTAGCGAGCCTTGACGTGCACGACCGGTGCCCTTTTGCGCCCACGGCTTCTTCGTGGTGCCGGACACTTCGCTGATGCCCTTGGTCTTGTGATTGCCGGAACGACGCTTGGCGAGCTGATAGTTCACCATACGCGCGAGAATATCGCGGCGCGGTTCCACGCCGAAAACGTCGTCGAGCAAATCAATCTCGCCCGCGTCTTTATTCTCTAATGTTTTAACTTTCGCTTTCATCGTTCAATCCTCAAGCGGCTTTCTCTGACTTAGCGGCGGCCGGTTTTGCGGCCTTGGCCTTTTTCTCGTCGACGACCGGCGCTTTCTTCACGCGCGGCTTCTTGTTCTTGATCGAGTCACGGATGCGGACGGTGGCACCTTCGGCCCCCGGCACGCTGCCGCGGATCATGATGACGCCCTGTTCTGCGTCGATAGCGGCGACTTCGAGATTGAGGGTCGTAACCTGTTCGACGCCCAAATGGCCGGCCATCTTCTTACCCTTGAACACGCGGCCCGGATCCTGACGGTGGCCGGTCGAACCGTGCGAACGGTGACGGATGGACACGCCGTGCGAGGCGCGCAGACCGCCGAAGTTCCAGCGCTTCATCGGACCCGCGAAACCCTTGCCGATGGTTTCCGAGGTGACGTCGACGAACTGATGCGCCTTGAAATGATCGGCCTTCAGTTCGGTGCCGACTTCGAGCAACGCGTCTTCCGACACGCGGAATTCAGCCAACTTCATCTTCGGCTCGACCTTCGCCTGTGCGTAGTAGCCGCGCATTTGCTTCGAGACGTTCTTAACCTTCGCCTTGCCGATACCGAGTTGAAGCGCGGTGTAGCCGTGCTTGTCCTTGGAGCGGACGCCGACGACCTGGCAATTATCGAGATGCAGGACGGTCACGGGCACATGTTCGCCCGCATCGTCGAAGAGGCGCGTCATGCCCAGTTTGGTGGCCAAAAGGCCGGTGCGTTGGGTTTTGGGGTTCGACATTTAGTTGCTCCCCGGCGCTAGCGGCTTCGCATCACGACGCGGCGGGCCAACCTGTTCCCGTGCAGGCTCACGAACAGGTTGAGGAGCCTCTATACCCATCATAATCATGCTAATCTGGTCCAAGCCAAGCCTCGGCGCGGATCGAGAGGCGTTTCTAAGTCCCGGATCCGGAAGAAATCCTTTTTTATCGAACATAATAATTCTCCTTAAACCCTAATTTCGACGTCGACGCCGGCGGCGAGATCGATCTTCGACAAAGCGTCGATCGTCTGCGGGGTCGGCTCGAGGATGTCCAGCAAGCGGCGATGCGTGCGGATTTCGAATTGCTCGCGCGACTTCTTGTCGACGTGCGGGCCGCGGTTGACGGTGAAACGCTCGATCCAGGTCGGCAGCGGAATCGGGCCGCGGACTTGGGCGCCCGTGCGCTTGGCCGTGCTGATGATCTCGCTCACCGACTGATCCAACATGCGGTGGTCGAAGGCCTTGAGCCTGATGCGTATCGTTTGCGTGTCCATGTTCAACTCTTTTCAATCTCAAAAAGTATTCCCGCACCCCGTTTCCGGGATGCGGGAATATTGTTTCTTACTCGATCACCTTCGCCACGACGCCGGCGCCGACGGTACGACCGCCTTCGCGAATAGCGAAGCGAAGGCCTTCATCCATGGCGATCGGGGCAATGAGATGCACTTCGACCGAAATGTTGTCGCCGGGCATCACCATTTCGGTGCCTTGCGGCAGGTGAACTTCGCCGGTCACGTCCGTCGTGCGAAAGTAGAACTGCGGGCGATAGTTGGTGAAGAACGGCGTATGACGGCCACCTTCGTCCTTGGTCAGAATGTAGCATTCGGCCTTGAACTTGGTGTGCGGCGTGATCGAACCCGGCTTGGCGAGAACTTGGCCACGCTCGATTTCTTCACGCTTGGTGCCGCGGAGCAGCGCGCCGATGTTGTCGCCGGCTTCGCCCTGATCCAGCAGCTTGCGGAACATTTCAACGCCGGTCACGACCGTCTTGGTCGTCGGCTTGAGGCCGACGATTTCGACTTCTTCGTTGATCTTGATGATACCGCGTTCGACACGGCCGGTGGCGACGGTGCCACGACCCGAGATCGAGAACACGTCTTCGATCGGCATCAGGAACGGCTTGTCCTTCGGACGTTCCGGCTGCGGGATCGAGGCGTCGATGGCGTCCATCAACTTCAGGATCGCCTGTTCGCCCAGTTCCGGCTGCTTGTCTTCGAGCGCGCAGAGCGCCGAACCGCGGATGATCGG
>Ga0206814_10170_pt1 | contig 18491 bp, 16 predicted proteins | sample Alteio_BWOrgCont_90_FD_152850 | JGI IMG/M metagenome (GOLD analysis project Ga0206814, IMG submission 152850) | Enriched cells from forest soil in Barre Woods Harvard Forest LTER site, Petersham, Massachusetts, United States -... | ecosystem: Environmental > Terrestrial > Soil > Temperate forest >...
AATACCTGCGCGATGGACTCAGTATGAACGCGCTGAAAAGAGTTGCTGCAGCCATCAGCGATACCGATGCCGCGCGGCGAATGCAGGAAGCCAAAAACAAGCTGTTCGAGAAATTACGACGCACCGCGTAGGGCCGCAGGACTATGCGCAAGGGCGGAGGAAATGGCGGTTTATGGAAAGCTCGGAAAACGATAGTGCCTTGTTTTCCGACCTTCCCACAAACCTTGGAAATCGCTCGCAGAATGCATCGGAAAATGGAGATCATGCAGAGCGATTCCCACATTCCCTCCGCCCCGGCTGCTAGCATCAATTTCATCTCCCGAAAGGACAAAACCCGCTTCGCCTACCCTTCGCCTCCTTCAGGCTCATCTTTGGATTGGAAAAGACTCATTCTCTGAATTGTTGGTTTTGTATCTTAATACGTATTCACCTGCGGGATACATCCTTGGGTAGTTCAATCCACAAGATGTCTGGTGCTTCGAGGATTGCAACCGGCACTCTTTCAAATACTTCCGTGCATTCTCTTTACAAGGTCCTTCTTGACCGACTTCAATACCCATAGTTGACGGGAATTACTTCTTCACCTAACTTTTTCGCCTCGCTGAAAGATCGTTATGACGCTCCCGACCCGCCGCTCGCTCCTCACTGGATTCGCAGCCACTTTCGTCGGCCGTATCCTCTTCCGGGGCACTCCGGCGAATCCACTCCTCGCGCAACGCTCGTCCACCCTGGCCGCCGCCTCGGAACCCCAGCGTTTCCGGTTCACCGACATCGCGTCCCGCTCTGTCTTCCCCTACCGTACGAACAACGACTTCAGAGGCAGGAAATACTTCCCCCAGCCGATGTGCTGCGGCCATGCGGCCTTCGACTATGACAACGATGGCCGCATGGACCTTTTTTTTGCCAACGAAGCTACTCTGCCTGGCCTGGAGAAATCCTCGCCCACATTCGAAAATTGCCTGCTGCACAATCGTGGCGACGGCACTTTTGAAGATGTCACGACTAGAACCGGTTTGGGAGGGGCCTCACTTGGCTTCAGCTTTGGCGTCGCCGCTGCCGACTACGACAACGACGGCTACGACGATCTCTTCGTCTGTAACTTGGGCCGGAATGCACTCTATCACAATAACGGGGAAGGGACGTTCACCGATGTCACCTCCGGCTCCGGCCTCGAGCACAAGCCACCGAACGTGCTCAGTGTCGGTGCTGCCTGGTTCACCAATTACACCGTGTGGACGCCTGAAACTGATCTCCGATGCAAGATGGATGACAAACACGACGAGTACTGTAGTCCGACGGTCTACAAGAGCGTCCCCTCGCGCCTCTATCGCAACCTGGGCGCCGGCCGCTTCGAGGGTGTCACCGAATCGACTGGGATCGGCAAGGTTCTTGGCAAAGGCATGGGGTATTGCCATCGCCGATTTCAACGATGACGGACGCATGGACATTTTCGCCGCCAACGATACCGAGCCCAAATCTCTTTTCCTCAACCAAGGCGATGGCAGGTTCAAAGAGGCTGGCCTCGAATGCGGCGTCGCTTACGACGCGCAGGGCACCAGCGTTTCCGGCATGGGCTGCGACGCAAAGGATTTCGACAATGACGGCCTGGTCGACATCGTCTACAACGATCTCTCCGGACAGGTCTTTGGCCTTCTTCGGAACGAAGACGGAAAGTCCTTCGCCGATCTCACCTGGAGCAGCAGGTTCGGTCCGCTCACCCACGATCTTTCCGGTTGGAGCATGGGGTTCATCGACTATAACAAAGATGGCTGGAAGGACATCTACTCCGCCAATGGCGACGTAGACAATCTGGCCGCAAGCTCAAAGCAGCACGACACGATGTTTCAGAATCTCGATGGTAAGAAGTTTGCGGACGTCTCGGAACAAATGGGCCCTGATTATGCCATGCGTGGTTATCAGCGCGGGTCTGCCTTTGTCGACCTGAATAACGACGGCTTTATGGAACTTGTCATCACATCGCTCGGCCAGCGCCCACGCATCTTCATCAACAATGCCCTCGTCAAGAATCACTGGATCATCTTTAATCTGCGCGGCCACATCAGCAATCGCAACGGAATCGGCGCACGCATCCGCGTGGTCACCGCCTCGGGCCGCTCGCTTTGCAACCATGTCATCACCAGTGTCGGCTTCATGTCCTCAAGCGATCGTCGCGCGCACTTCGGTCTTGGCGCAGAAACAGAGATCAATCACGTGAAAATTCGCTGGCCAAGCGGCATCCTACAGCGTATCAACCATCCGGCCACCGACCAGATCCTCAAGGTAGAGGAACCCGCAAAATAATAAGAGCAGAAGCTGAGTCAATGCAAGGTGTCACGCCAATGTTCGCAAGCATTGTCGTCAAGAAAATGTCTATATCGTGGAAGCTGGATACATCGCGCGATCCCCGCTTCTGCTCTAGTGCGGCTCCACAACCGTCAGTACCTGGTCCGCTTTGACGTTTGTCAGCACCTGCTTCATGCCCGTAGGCCATGACAGCTCGATCCTCTCGATCACCATTGCCTTGGCCAGTCCGAAATGCACGCGCTTATCACTCGACGAGTTATAGCCGACCGCCGCGGTCGCTTGGTTGTACTGAACACCATCGCTGGTCGTGATTTTCACTTTCGTACCCAGCCCATCGCGGTTGTCCTTCGTTCCTACCAGCTTCAGCAGTATCCAGTGATTCCCATTGGCCGTCCGGTTCATCAGGATTTGGGGATGGTCATGGATAGCGCTTACTACAATGTCGATCTCGCCGTCGTTGTTCAGGTCGCCAAAGGCCGCGCCTCGATGTGACCGCGGCTCAAGGAACGCAACGCCTGCCATGGCGCTCACATCGCTAAAAGTAAAGTTACCGTTGTTGCGCAACAAGCCGTTCGGCTGCAAGGTCGGCCGGTGCAGCACCTCCTGCTCGTTGTCCAGAATGGCTCCGCCAGCGACGAACAGGTCCTTCCACCCGTCATTATCGAAGTCGAATGCGCCTGTGCTCCATCCCGTCATACGGCGACTGAAGGCCGTGACTCCGGAGGTATCGGTCACCTCGTTGAACTGCTCTCCGCCGTTCCTGTACAGCGGAAACGTGTTACCGTACATTGCCGTATGAAAAATGTCTGGCATGCCGTCATTATTCAGATCGCGAAAGTCCGCGCCCATCCCCGCCACAAGCGAGCCGCTCGCCGTATACGCCACGCCCGCTTGAAGCGCCACATCCTTGAAGGATCCGTCGCCGTTGTTGTGAAGTAGGAAATTTGGGAATGTATCGTTCGACACAAATACATCAGTAAACCCGTCATTGTCGTAATCGGCAAACGCCAGCCCCATCCCCTTGCCCAAGTACTGCGCGATATGCGATTGCTTCGACACGTCGGTGAACGTGCCATCACCGTTGTTGCGATAGAGAATGTTCGGAGTCCCCTTGAAGTTTCCGGGCGCGCAATAGGTACTTACATCGCCAATCGAACAAAGCTTTGCTGTCGCGAGGTTGTAATCGAGGTAATCGATCACCAGCAGATCCAAACGGCCGTCGTTGTTATAGTCGAACCAGCCTGCCGCCACCGCCCACGGCTTGCCATAGCCCGGTAGTTTGCCGGCTACGTTTGCTTTGTCCGTCACATCGGTAAACGTCCCGTCGCCGTTGTTGTGGAGCAGCTGATTGCGATTCACGCCTGCCACGTACAGGTCCACAAATCCATCGTTGTCGTAGTCGCCCGCGGCTGCACCCATCGAGTAGCCTACGCCCTGCAGGCCCGCCTGCACCGTGACGTCGGTGAAAGTCCCATCGCCATTATTGCGGTAGAGCCGGTTCCAATAGCTCGGGTCGCTCTTTTCCAGCGATGGAATCTCCGCCCCATTGGTTAAGAAAATGTCCAGCAGCCCGTCATTGTTGTAGTCGAACAGCGCCACGCCTCCCAGCATGGTTTCGATGGAGTAGCGTTGCGCACTGACGCTATTGATGAGCCGGAATTGGATGCCTGATTTTCCAACCAAGTCTTCAAATCGGATGCGGCCTCCCTGCGTGGCGCCACGAACGTCAGTTTTTTGAGCGGCGTCCGCTGAGTTCTGAACAGCGGGGTGGTTGACAGGATTAGACGCAATGGAACTGACCGTAATTGTGAGGATCGAAAGCAGGGGCACTCTGCGCCGTCGTGCTGACAACACACCAAGGGTGCCAACGCGCCTGCCTGTCTCACTCCGCATCCACAGGGAGAGCGCATGTTGACCGTGCTTCCTGAACAGTTCCTTCAGCATCAGGGCCTCGGAACAATCGATTGCCGCTACGAGAGACTGCAATGCAATCTATCGCATTGCAGCCAAGCCTATCAGATCGCAAGGAGAACAGGCGCCGATCACAACGACTCTCCTAACATTGGGAAGCTGTCGCAATTTAAAGCAATATTGTGGCGCGCAAGTCTCAACCATGGAGAGAACCATGAGCCTGGCAAGAACAGGGCACCAGTAGCAAGAAATGAAGCGAACCATCAAGACAGATGAACTGAAGGCAGAGAATATGATAAATCAGGGGTCACGATAACCTACATTCCGCGATTCTCAGACCAGCAGTTCTAAATGGCCGAGGAACCCTGGTGGCTATTTTCCAGCGCAAGGAACTGTGCTTTGTTGAGGTATGGAGATCTTCGAGTCGCTTTTGGCGGGACTGCGGACGGTTTGCGCTGATTTTCCGGATGCTCGGCGCAGCCCGGATCCGGAGTTGGACTACTCGATGGCGGATATCGGGCTTTCGGCGTTTTCCTTGTTTTTCATGCAAAGCGAGTCCTTTTTGTCTTACCAGCGGCGGTTGGAGAAGGGACATGGGACTTCGAATTGCCATAGCTTATTCGGGATGAAGAAGATTCCGACTGACAACTACATTCGTCTGATGCTCGATCCGGTCAGCCCAGAGTCATTGCAGCCTTGCTTCGACCAAGTCATCAAGCAACTGCGCGAACGCGACGGTTTGAAGGTCTTTCAGCGGCTGGCGGGGCGGACACTGGTGGCGCTGGATGGAACCGAGTATTTCTGTTCGCAAAAACTGAGTTGCCCGCAGTGTCTTACCCGCAAGCGAGCCAACGGGAAGAGCGAGCATTATCACGCCATGCTGGCGGCGACGATCGTTGCCCCCGGCCATAACATGGTGTTGCCGCTGATGCCCGAGTTCATCACGCCGCAGGATGGAGCCGAGAAGCAGGATTGCGAGCGCAACGCCGCCAAGCGTTGGCTGAACGCGCACCAGGCGCGAATGGCTGACTTGCACCCAGTTTATCTAGGCGACGCTCTGTTCAGTTGCCAGCCGCTGGCCGAAGCGGTGCTCGCCAGCGGGGCGGATTTTCTGTTTGTGTGCAAGAGAGACGGCCACAAAACGTTATACGAGTTTATCGAGGGAGCGCCGCTGGACCAGCACACAGTGAGCGAGCGCAAGCCCGGCAAGCGCACCCTCACCTATCGCTACCGCTGGATCGAAGCGGTCCCGCTGCGTGACGGCAAGGATGCGCTGAGCGTCAACTGGCTGTCGGTCACCATCAGCGATGAAAAAGGGAAAGTCACCTACGACGGCGCTTTCGTGACCAGCTTGCCAATCACGGCAGAGAACGTGGTGGAGATCGCCGCCTGCGCCCGAGCCCGCTGGAAGATCGAGAACGAAACCTTCAACGTGCTGAAAAACAATGGCTATAACTTGGCCCACAACTTCGGGCACGGCAACAATTACCTGGCCAGAATGTTCGCTACTATGAACTTGCTGGCCTTCGCCTTCCACACCGCCTGCGACTGCCTGGAAACACTCTGGCAACAAGCACGCCAAGCGCTTGGGACGCGCAAAGGTTTCTTTCAGGATTTCCACGCCATCTGCTCCTACGTTGTCTTTGCCTCCTGGAAGCACCTCATCGAGACTCTGATCACAGGCAAAGCAGCGCCATCCACATAGAAGCAGGTATCCACATCACGGGGAGCTCCACGATGGATCACTCGCGCCGGGCCAACCGCGACCCATTGGCCCTCCCCTTCCAAGTGCTGGGTTTCCCTGAGCCGGATTGCGGCTGCCAGAAAACAGCAGGTTCTTCGACTCGGCGTTTGCCCACCATTGTTCAGCACGACACGGCCTGGAAGCTTCCCGTCGGGACGACGGAGAAAGTGGATTTCACATACGCCCCCCGAATCGCTAACGATTTACGCTTCATTTAGAACTGCTGTTCTCAGACCCGATTTTCCAGCATTTTCTACGAACTTCCCTCGGGCGGCAGCCAACTCCCCGGCGGCGGAGAGATATTGCTGGGGTGAGATGTTGAAGAGGCGCAGAACAGCGAGTTGCGGGTCGTTGAGCTTGTCGTAGAAGCGGTGTCGACACTCCCGGCGTCGTCGACGAGCCGATGGCGGTGTGAGTCTGCAAACAGCTCGAAGAGCCGCTCGGTGGTTGGGGCGGCGCAGGGTCGCTCTTCCCGATACAATGGCATGTTCTTGATGTCGAGCTTGCGCATCCGAGCGCGGAGGTCTCGCTCGATGAGCGCCTCGGTGATGAGGGCCAGGAAGTACAGGAACAGGAAGGCCTCGATTCGCACGTGGTTGTTGAGCAGGACGGGCTGCACCGATCTCTCATTGTTGGAACGGAAGGTACAGTGAAGGTCATAGCGTATCGCTTAAGCTTGACTATGCGAGTTCAATGGCCATTTGGGGCACCACGATTTTAGGAGACAGCTCCAGCCCGAATCGTTGCCTCTCCGAAAGCCAAAATGGCGAGGGGCAGAAAAGCAATTTGCCACTTACAAGCTTATCGCCAACCTGTCGCCGTGGGGCGCTGCTCGCTGTTTCTTCGACGGGAGCGGTAACTGCATGTCCATTGCCGTCATTGCCCGCCTGGGAGATACCATCCTCGAACGACCCCTCCCAAGCGCCACAGCCCTAACGATTGTTAACGGCCAAACGAATATCCGAGGTCAAATCACAAGGTGCATCGCCGAAGTCACGCGGTCACGGGCCAGCTTAACCGCTCCCAACGCGGTTTTACCAGCGGCAACGGTATGCGAAAGCGCGGATTTTCTCCGACTTCCTGAGTGATCGACTAACACGGTCTCGGTTCCGCCACCAAAAAGGGTGTATCGCTCTTCCATGCGGTCAAGCGCCACTCCAAGTTCGCCGATGACGCCGTCCGCTTCATCCGCAGGAACGATGAGTTCGAGATTGATTTTCTTGTAGAACATCAAATACCTCTAGTCTCCAATTCTATGCCTGCCAGATTCCTTTCGCCTCAGAACGGGGTGGTAGCATGGTTTCGCTATGACTAGATTCATCCTCACTCTCGAAATGACCGCGCCGATGGGCGGGTCCATTTTAGTTGGCTGCGGCATCGTTGGTGATCCCGGAACCCTCCGCGGCACAGTGAAGCAGATTGGAACCTTTATCGAAGCGGAGCCGATATTGGAGCAATCCATTCCTCAGACCGCTCTCAGTATGGCGCTGACGCAACTCAAGTCCGGCTTCAAGACATTCGTGGAAATATCGAAAGAAGAAGCGCTTAAGCTTGGCGTTCTTGAGTGGACGGATACTCAGTAATTTGGCACACCTTTAACGAATGTGAACCCGTCTCAAAACTCCCTTGCAAGTTGCATGTGCCTCCCTGTGGGGGGAACGTTTCCAGCCGCATGACACCCATCCCCTGGACAGCTCCACTCTGAACCGTGTCGCAACTGGGATTGCACAGCAGGATCGAGTAGTGTCGCCGCATCCGACCTGGAATCAATAAGATAGGGCTTTAACTGGGATTGCGCGGAATGCAGCAGTAGTGCGCCAATAACGCCTATGAAATCAGCCCCTTGCACTCCGAACTGGGAATGAGCGATGTCCCAGGGAAGTTGATTCAACGGACAGGGTAAACAGAGTGGTTCCGGCAGCTTGTCGCTGGCTCCGCCCGCCTGGATCCGACGGCCGCTAAGTGATGTCGCAAAAACAACTTCACAGATTGGGCGCGATAGTGTAGTTCCATTGCGGCAGTATCTTATCGGGTTTAAGGGCAAGTGATGAGATGAGTTGGCGATCCGGTTTGAGGCCGGTCGGATATTCTGCCCGGTCCAGATAGGCGCTCACAGACAGGCCAGTTTTTGTGGTGGTACTGCGAATGAAGCCGAGCATCTTTTCATGGCTGACAAGCGGTTCCCCGGCCCAGTTTTTGGATATCTGGGAGAACAGGCGATGCTCGATGGGATTCCATTTGGAAGCCCCGGTAGGGTAGTGCGCGACGGTGATGGTGATGCCAAATTGGTTGCACAACTGGGTCTGGAGTTCTGTTTTCCAAGCCCAGGAACGGCAATTGTTGCTGCCACCCGCGTCGGCAAGAATCAGGAGTTCAGGAGCATGGCCATGGAGATGAGCCCCCTCATTTTTCCACCAGGTGGCGATGGAGTGGGCGGCGAAGGCCGCGGTGTCATGCGAGACGCCAACGCAGACCGTTCCGCGGTTGTTTGGCGGATCGTAGATGCCATAGGAGATGCCCACTCCACTGGCGTCGGATCGGAAGTCGTGATCGTTCACCAATACTGGCGATCGATCCCATTTGGCGCCTGAGTTTTTGAAGTTGCCGATGAGTTCGCGTTTCTTGCTATCGACACTGATAACAGGGAGCCCCTTACGCTGGAAGCGCGTGCGCATCTTGGAAATATGCTGGAATTGCTGATCCCGGTAAGGACTGGAATTGGTGGCAATCTGCTTGCGGTTGACGCGCAGAGAGAAATCCATTTCGTACAAGAGCCGAGCGACCGTATTGGGCGATACCGGAATGTCGATTTCCCGGAGCACCTCGGCGATCTTCTCTGTCGTCATGCGAGTCCACTTCAGCCCCGTGATCGGATCTCCCGCGGTGTCGTGCTCCAGAAGAATTTCGATGGCATGGATTATTTCAGGCGTTTTTTTTCCACGGGTAGGCGCCCGCCGCCAGCCCTGCGCGTGCGCTCCACCTCCACGTCCTGGGCTAATAGCTGTTGTCGTCCGCGAGCCACGGTGTGAGGATCGAGTTGGAGCAAGTCAGCCAGTCGAAGATCGCCGCCACGGCCCAGTTTAAGCGACTCCAGTCCAGCAAACAGGCGGCGCTGCTGCTCGTCCAGCAAGCTATAGAACAGCAGAATGGCGGCTTTCAATTCCTTCTCCGCGACCTGCAGCACAGACATATCCGCTGCTATGGCAACTGCCTCGACACTGTGGCGCGTCTGCAGTTGCCCACGCCGAATAGCGCGGTCCGTGGCCGTATAAAGGTAGCGGCCGGAGACGATCTCACGAGCCACCCGTTGCTGTTGTGCCAATTGATGCAGCGCATCCTGCACCTCGACGTGCAAGGCGCGCGCCAGTTCATCGGCGAAATATCCGCCTGGTGAACGATTGACGAACGCCTCGGCGCTGGCCAGCAGTGTACCGAAACGGGAGAACCAGACGTCTGACTGCGACCAGAGTCCGTCGTCATCGAAACGGGCAACCTCCCGCAGGGCATAGTATCGGCCGCGATGGGAGTAGCTGGTGAAATAAGCCAGCGGCTTCAGTTTCCGGTAGACCGTGACATTGACGGAGGTACCGAGAGCTTGCTTCAGTTCGTCCAGGGTGGCGATTTTGTTGCGTAGCAGCAGTGAATGCAATTCATCGGAACGGAAAGACAGAGGCCTCATAATGTTATAGTTCCGGATCATCCGGCTCCTTACTATCGGAACTATAACAAATCAGAGCATGTAAGTCCAGCACCAGTCAAAGCGCCAGGGTCCAATATTTATAGGGGTGTCGTCATCGTTCCATATCAAGTCTCCCGCTCCGATTGGGCGGCGCATTATGTAATAGAAACGACTAAATGTGAGTTGTTACGGTTGCGGCGTCGCTAAAATAGTCCGGATTTCGCGAGCGCCACGCCGATTGTTTCCGGCGGCGACGCAACGACTGGCACTCCGGATTCCTGCAAGCCCGTTGTCGGGAACCAATTCGATTGTCAGGACGGAACCAGCGATGGCAGACGCAACAGCGAAGCTTCCGGGCACAGGCATGATGATGCATCATCCCCACGCCGCGCGGTGATCCTTAGCCGCAACCTGGATAAAAAAGGGGGTGGCTCACTTTTTTAGATAGCAGACCCGGCTCAATCTCAAAAAGCGCCGAAGTGTTTGGCATATCGCTCTGTGCCGAGCATCCAGCCGCAATCGGCTGTCTGGTTGCCAACTCCAGGACTTGACGGCGCTGACAGCTCTCAGTTCGACGAGGTTGCCTTTTGGCTCTTGGTCTGCAATTCGTTCACTACCTGCGTTACATTGGGAACTGAAGGCAACTCGTCTGGCGTTCTGTGTGAGCCCCTACTTTCGATGACCGATATTTTGAGTGACCTTGTATCCACCGGGACCACCCGTGACGGCAATCGGAATCACTGCACCGGCTTTGTTCCTCTTGAAGAACGGAATGAGCGGCTTCATGAGCGCTGACTTCAACCCGGTCGTTGTGTGGGAAATGTCGGATTGCATCCGAAGATTGCCGGTCAGATCGACAATAGAATTGCGCAGGTTGAAGGCGCCGTTGAGATCAACCCCGACTCCCGGCATTTGAAGGGTGATTCGCTGTGTGGAAAGGACACCGTCGCGTATCTTGGCTTGGCCCTTGAACGATGAGACAACATCCGCTGAGGGATTTGAGGCCTGACCGGCTGAGCTTGGATCGAGCTTCGGCGGTTTGATCCCTTGAGCGCGCTGGCTAAAGGCTGAAAGCTTTTGCTCCGTAGCTTGGTCCGTGAGGCGCTCGGCGGGAGCGTCGAAGGTTCCATCCACCCGAAGACGATGAAGGAACTTTGATCCATTTCTGGCGGGATCGAGTTGCGCGTGACTGTGAAGCCACAGGGCCCCGGCAATCGGGACTTTGTCGTGGATAAGGGGACGCAGGAGGTCCTGCATGCGGCCGCCGGCGACGGACATCTCGACATTGACGACCTTCGGGGAGCCAACGATCCCGCCTTCGACGTGAATAGTGGTCGCCCCCGTCTTTGCATCGACGCCATGCAGGATGACGTCGCCGTTGAGACCGTTTATGCCGCAGTGGACCGACGTGGCGAAGGGCGTGGGCTTGCCATTGCCGACGGCAAAGTCAGGGGTCTCGGAGACGGCATCGGCTTCAAAGGCTGCTAACGTCCCATTGAAGTGACCTGTGGAGGAAAGCATTCCGACGATGTTGCCAATGCCCCGGAGATTGACGCGCGAAAAGGTGAAACTGCCGGATAAAGGAGTGGCGCCGAGATTCTTTGGGTTCAGCGGGCCGAATCTGCCCGCGGACAGAATATGACCGGTAGGCTTGGCGTTTTGCATATCCACCGCGTAGGCGAGCGCCTGGCCCTTCTGCAGATTGCGGATGACAAGTTGCCGGATGGGAAAGGAGTAGCGGCTGCCATTGGCGCGCATGAGGTCGAGGGAGGATTCGTGAATGCGAAGTTGCTCTACGACAGCAGTTGGGCCACCGAAGTCCGCGCTGCTTCCCGCGGGAAAATCCTCGTGATTGGCGGGGCTTCCAAATGGGGGTATGACGATATGCAGACCCGTGATGTCTACCATACGCACGCGCTTGCGAAGGAGTAGCAGATCGAGCCAGGTGCCTTGAACAGTCAGGCTGCGCGCGGAGCCCAGAGGGGGAAGATCGGGAGCGGAGTTGCGGCTTAAAGTGATCTCTGTGGCCATAAAGCCGGGGTGAGGGAAATAGATGCGATGGTAATGTCCGATCTTGACCTGGCTGGCGAAAACCTCCTGGAGCAATGGCTCAATGGTGCGATACCGATAGGGCCAATTTGCGCTGACGAAGTAAATACCTGTTGCCCCAAGAATGACGATGGGCAATACCAGACAGAGAGCCCAGAGCCTCATTCTGTGACTCCGGAGCTTCGTTTTTCGTCGCGGCTCGGAAAAAGGGGCTCCATTGCCGGCAATGAAGTGCTTGTCATGGAATCGAAGTCTCGATAAAACCAGTAGTCGAAGCCAAACTCCTCCACGCTTCGCCTCGACTGGGCGACTCGGGCGTTCTTGGACAGGGTTCGCATCTGAACCCGCTACTGGATCCGATCGTGAGGTTTGATGCCGATCAAGACATTAGTGGTCATGCACCGGCGCGTCATTTCGATTCCTACGCGGTAGGCACAATGTAGTAGAAGATTCTTCGCGCGAACAGGCATTTCGCCAGACGCTTTCGATGTTTTTGTTCCCAGCAGCGTCCTGTCCCGATCATTCACTGTCATGGTTTCTGAATCTATCCGGAATTGCTCACAGTTGACTCTTCAGGAAATTGAGAAATCGCCCGCCCCGCCGTAAATGTTGTATGACACGGGAGTGTCTTTCATGGATTTCATTCTTGGCTCGCAAGCCTCATCGAACCCTCTTGGTGTCGGTGCCGCGTGAGGAAAAATTGTCGAAATCGGACTTATGAAATACGCCGCAGTGGTCGAGCGTCGGGCCACTCTGAAGGCATCGCAGTGGGGGACAGAGTAGCCGACGATCCAGAAATCGGAACGAAAAGCCCCGATGATCGCCTCGTGGGGTTCGATCAGCCCGTATCCGACCTCTACCTGGGCTGGGTAGCGGTCGTGGGACCTTCGGCGCTATCGAAGAATGAGCCACTTGTGCTCACCAAAAGTTACCCAGGCTAAGAACAACGCTTGCCGCAGGGCAAGAGAAAAATCACATATCATCCACGCCGTAGGCGTGCCCCTTGGCTTCGCGTCTCCGCTCAGAGGCTTGGCAAGGTCTCAATTTGCACCAAAAGTCATTCATCTCGGCCGTGATGCACATTCTCTCCCTGCTTGCCGCGCGCCAAATTCCACGGAGCAGGTAACGTTGCAACCTTGGTGGGCAGCCTCACAGGCAATGCTCGTACAAGGCAGTGGCTCAATTTTGGCGAGCAAACCCGGATAAATTCTCGATAGCGCCGAAGCGTGGGACCCCCAAAAACCTCCAACGACAACGAGAGCCGAGGAAGCCTTCCGAGTCCAAGAACCATAAACTGTGGGGAGAATTGTGGGAAGCCATCCCGGCCTTTGCGTTTCGGTTATGCGCCGCCTGCGCGGCAGCCTCGCCGAGAGGTATACATGTATTTCGTGCAGCGTCAGGGCTGGTACTGCCAATTTCTGGAAGCAGATTTGAAGACTTCCCTGCCCTTGAAACTGAACCTGGACCTTCCGGCAAAGATTATCGAAATGGCGGAGCGAGGCGGTGGCCTGCCGAACCTTGAGGCTGGACAGATGCTTAGGCACGGAATGGAGATTGGTCGCGGCGGGGGTGGCTAAGCTTCACCGAGAAGCAATATCAGAAACTGAAGAAAAGATGAGTTTCCGAAAATCAAAAGGGCGACGACTCTTGCGGGACATCGCCCGATTGGTCTGATTTATTGAAAATCTGGTTCGACTTCCAGGTCACAGCATTGTCATTCCGGAATCGCTTGGGTCTGGCGAGTTTCCCCGCCTTTCCCTCCCACCTCCGTTATCACTTTGCCGTAAAAGCCCTGTCTCTGCCCCCGCAAGTCTCGTTGCCGATCCTCGTGATGGCTTTGATTCCGCTCTCTTCTGCTGGAAGATTGCTCTTCCGATGAAGTGAGATTACTCCGCAATTCATTGAAAAATCATCGTCTAAAAAGATTTTGGATTGTGGAAAGGCAGGATTAGTATGGAAATTTCCTCTGACCTCTGATGCGAGACTTGCGATTGCGCGATCGAATTCGCCTTACCTCACCCCGAATTCCCAATGTCAGGGGTATTGCTCCCAAGAAGCTATAGAAGATGGTCCTGGTATAGGCGCTTCTTGCCTGGTCGACCGAAGCCCGGGTCGTTTCCCCTTCCCTGTCCTGGCCGAGAAAATAGTAATGAATTGCAGTCCCGAATAATGCGCTGCCCCCGACCAGAAGACACAGGTTCAAGATCCACCAGAGGAAGCGGCGCTTAGATTTCCGTAGCTCCGTGCGACGGGTGCGATGGTGAGGCCGGTAATAGCCATGAGGGCAAGTATCGCTGTAGTGCATAATCGCCAAGTCTAGTCTTTAAAAGGCTTCACAGGAAAGCATAGCCATCGATTTTTCCTGTTCATGCCCTTATTTCCGAGCATCAGGCTCGTGACCCTGCTTATCCGCATGGAGCGCGTGTGCTACAATTCCGCCCATGCGCCTGATTCTGATTCTCCTCATTCTTCTGTTGCTGTTCGGCGGTGGCGGCTACTACATGGGCCCAGGAGTCGGATACTACGGCGGTGGTGGCGTCTCGCTGATCTTGCTCATCATCATCCTTTTCCTCCTGTTTGGAAGAGGGCGCAGTCGGCTCTAAAGAAGCTGGCTAATTGCCAAGATATTCCCTTCGCTGTCTTTGAACCATGCCGTCTTGGCTCCCCCGCCGGTAGCGATGCTGTTTTGCATCGAGATGCCAGGCATTTCATATTCCTCGAACTTCACACCCCTGCTCTTCAGCTCTTTGACTTCAGCTTCCACATTTTTGACCTGCCAAAATGCTTGACTCGCCTTCGACGTTCCTGCGTTCGGAGTGGGATAAAGGAAGACATCAGCTCCGCCACATTCATAAATGACGCCGCCGGAGAATTCAACCTTAGGCTTGAGCCCAACAATCTCTTCGTAGAACTTCCGGGCGCGAGAGACATCCGAGGCGGGCAGGTAGGCGCAGATGGTCGCATCACTCAGCATGGGTAAATTCCTCCTCGATGATTCTAAATCGGGAATTGTGCTTGACCCCAACCCCGGAGATTGCAAATCCGCCACCAACCCTCGCCAGCATTTCGAGGATGACCGCCTGAACGAACAGAAACCATTCGGAAGTCCGGTGTCTAACAGGCCATCCTCGCCCGTCCCAAAGACGACCGCTTGGAGATTGTCTTTGGCGCTAAGCGCTATCGAGCCTCGCAACTGGCCGGAATGGAGACCATTCCCGCGCTCGTCGGCGAGATGAGCGATGCGGAAATGCTGGAGGCGCAGCTAATCGAATTATCAATAGTTGGAGCCTCTTGCAAAATTCCCTAAAGCGGTATTGGCTCTGGTCTCACTGTTGTTTTCATTTGTTTTAGAAGCCATGAGATCACTGTTCCAGCAATTGGTGGCGGCGGCGAGTCCTTGGTCCGCTGTTTTTGACCACGCCGCGACTATACCGTCCGAGTTTACTCAAGTTTTCAGCTTCCCAAGGGCCATGTTGCCTACGTGATCAGTCTCAAAATCTGATCTGCGGCCAGCGCAACGATACCGAACATAAGATGGCACATCACTTTGGCGTTGCCTCGCACCCGCACCGAGCGGCCGCCGAACTCGTCTTTCAGACGCGCGTTTACCCGCTCCACCGTTGTGCGTTCGCGATAACGCACATCTTCTGCGTAATCGAAATTCAAAAGCTTCTGCCGCTTCGCTTCGGTCTGCAACTCGACCTTCAGTTCCTCATCACGGCGCGGGTTGATATCGATGATCGGCACGCGCCCCAGAGCGCGGATTTGCTCATAAATCGAGGGCGCATCGTAGGCCGAGTCCGACAAGTCATAAAGATTTGTGACTCTCTGGGCGGTCATGTGCGCCAGCGGAATCGCCGCCTGAGAGTCATGCAGAGAGGCCGAAGTCAGGATGCAACTGATCGGAATCTGCCCGTCTGCCGCGTCGATATGGAACTTGTAACCTATCCACGATTCCTTGTATCCCTTGCTGTTCTTCTTGGTGCCCACATTGCATTCGCGCGGCAGATCGTCGAGCATCTGCTCCAGCGTCATGTTCGCTTGGCGCTCCAGACGCGTCGGTTCAGGCGGCGGCGGTGTCTCGCCCTTCTTGGGCCTGCCCCGCTTGCGCTCTGACTTATCCGTAGGTATCGGAACTGGCTTGGAGACAGGCTTTTCGCGTGCTTCGATCTCGGTGGAGTCGCGCGAGATGTGGCCGATCAGGCGATCTTTCTGGGTAGCTTCGATCAGCGCGGCGTGCAGACGTTGCGGTAACTCAGATGAGGCGAAGCTGGCAAAAGCACGCGAGAACTGCGACTCGTGGGGGATTTCGCGCCGGCTCTGCCAGCCGCAGATGCCCCGCAAGGAAGGGTCGCTGTGCAGACGATCCAGCAACTGCCGCGTGTGGCTCAGGTTGTAGACCGCTTTGGCCACAAAGGCGCGGGCGATCGCCCGCTCATGCAGGGCTGGCCGCCCTACGCCACCCTGCCAGGGGCCAACCATCGCCTCGATCTGAACCAGTTCAAGAACCGCGATCAGCTGCCGAAGCTTGTCGGTCAACGGACCCAACGCCTCTTCCAGCTTCGGGAACAAACAACCTTGCATCACACGGACAAATTGCTTCAACTGATCGGAGAGGGTAAGCTTCATGGAATGGGGTCCGTTTAGGTTGGAGTTGGGCTTCGTAACCTATTCTAATGTTCGGAATCCCACACTTAATTAAATGTGCTTAAATCCGGAATTTTGCAAGAGGCTCGTTGGCAAGAGTTTTCTTTGTGTTCATACGACCTCGGCACGTCGTTTATATGTAATCGACGTGCCGGGCTTACCCCCAAATTGCTGGATACAACGGAATGCCGCCGCCCCGTGAAATGGAATGTGGTCGCTGATAGCCGTCTCGGTACACTGCCAATCCGCCACCGGATTCAATCGAATTCCGCCGCAAGAAACTCTATTTACTAAGTAGGAATTCCGGATCGGCCACCGTCCTCCCAGAAGTCCCGAGATTGGGGCGAGTCGCGACTGGAAAAAGCGTCTGTCCCGCATCTCCATTTGCTGATTGCATCAGAGCGCATTGTTAGGCCCGCGATAGTGCAACGCTGGCCGCATAGCAGGCCAAAGAAATGCTGATGCCTGTGAGAGGCCAACTAAAAAAACCCTTGCAGAGCACAACCAAACCACCAAGCATTGCCAGCCCGACAACGAGCAGGAACGGTGACCGAAAGAGAAGTCGGCTTTGAGCTAATGCGAGATAACCGAAAATCAAGCCGAACAAAATAAGTCCCAGGCTGTGGCTGGCATTGAAGCCCACCCAACACCGCCAGATGGTTGTTTCGTTCGTCATAATAGGTGAACTCTGGCTCATGCCGATCTGCAGTGCGGGGTCACGGGGCGCGAGGCTTGAGCCCCAGAACGTAGAGACAAGGTGGAGGACCCCAAGCGTAAGGACAATGCTCGTACAAAGAACCATGAGAATTCTTGCCGCCAAGATGCTCTCCGTATTTTGTGGGCTTAGCGCTCGCATTGCACCTTCCCTGACTTCCCTGCGGCTCTTAGTTCTTTGACATGACCAGTCCACTGACGAATACGTCCGTGTTATGCGCGAGGCGGAGGCCAGAATAGCCATTTGCCGATGTCAGCTTGCCGGAACCTACGAGGGTAGTTTTGTCGTAGCTTGCAACACTCGAGCAGTTGATGGCGCACACTACCTTATCCTCTCTCACCGAGAGAGATGTCCTGAGTCACCGGGTGGCCGCGCCCGGCCGCTTGATGAATCGCGGCGTTGCTCTCACCCCGCAGTTCGTTCATTCTGAACGGCTCTGGTCCAAATCCGCGCACGATAAACGCTCCGTCTCCAGATGCAGCGCAGTAAAGCTCGGTTTGGCTAGGAGTACCCATGTCTTTCCCTCCGATAAACACTCCGTAGGGATGCGGGTGAGAGTTGAGATTCATGTATTTTGGCTCTGTGAATGTCGCTTTGACTGTGAAGTCCCGTGACGCCATCGCGTCGGTCTTCCAGGAACTGGTGGCGGGGCCGGTTATGATATGAAGGGCCTGTCCCTCTCCAACAAGCCGAGCCGCATCGAGGGTCATGCCCGCCCTCTCTTCACCAGCTTCTACTTCTCGTGTATTTGCTGAGCGGCCAGCATATTGAATGGGGCGTTCGCAATACCATTCGCAACTCGAAACCGGGAACGGAGACGCTAGCGGTCATTCAGGTTCGTGACCACGAACATGACGTCCCAGCCGACATCTCGACACATTCTTCTACCTTCCATCGTGTGACTCCTTTCGGCGAAGAGATGGTGGCGGAGCGGGTCTTGGTCTTGCCATCAACGATCGATGTACGGAGGTAGAGTAAGGGCAAAAAACGCCAAAGGATTGGCCTCATCGTCGAGATGCAGTTCCTCCTCAGTTCACATGCTTTACTCGACATATTTAATAGGCGCCTGCCCACATCTAGCAGATAAATCGTGACCGACAGTCACAACATCAATTCACTTGGGAAGTACATACTTGGCTCCAGCAGGGAGAGATTGTGAGACTTGATCGCAACATGCCCGGGAATGAAGGTCGCGGAAAGTACGCGATTCTGAAACTCCGTAAGTTGGCTGAATGTCTGGGAAAAAGCCACGGTCACGGTGCCAATACTGGCAACAGAGTGCGAGCGGCAATCCGACTACTCGAAGAGGAAGGAATCCCCGACTGGGGTAAGGAGGGCACAGAGGCCGAATTCTTCCTAATCCGATTCGAGGATATGTTCGGAGCTTCCGCCTTGTATTCCTATGCTGAGTCGGCAATGGTTCATGATCCAGAGTACGGTGA
>Ga0206814_10172_pt1 | contig 18326 bp, 15 predicted proteins | sample Alteio_BWOrgCont_90_FD_152850 | JGI IMG/M metagenome (GOLD analysis project Ga0206814, IMG submission 152850) | Enriched cells from forest soil in Barre Woods Harvard Forest LTER site, Petersham, Massachusetts, United States -... | ecosystem: Environmental > Terrestrial > Soil > Temperate forest >...
AAATAGACAGGTTCGTTTAATTTTGGGGGACATTTCTTTGCTTCCTCCCGTAAACCAGAAGATATGCCGCGGGCACGATAAACACGGTTAGCAGCACCGAGGAAGTCAGGCCGCCGATGATGGCGCGAGCCATAGGCGTGTATTGCTCGCCGCCCTCGCCGAGCTTCATCGCCATCGGAATCATGCCGATGATGGTTGCGAGTGACGTCATCAGAATGGGCCGCAGGCGTACCCGGCAGGCCGTGACTACGGCGTCCTGCACCGACAATCCCTGCTCTTCGAGCTTGTGCGCGAAATCGACGATCAGAATACTGTTGGAGTCCGCGATACCGATCAGCATGAGCACTCCCATTAGGGACATAACGTTGAGCGTCGTATGCGTCAGGGGCAGAATGACGAGCACGCCGACGAACCCCATCGGGATCGCCAGCATGATCAGGAAGGGATCGATCCAGGATTTGAACTGGGCCACCAAGATCAGAAACAGAAGGATGAACGAAATACCAAAGCCCAATCCAAAGCTCTTAAAGGATTGATCCATGCTGTTGACCATACCCCGCAGTGTGACGCGGATGTTGGAAGGCAGTTTCGCATCGGCAATGGTCTTGACGATTCCAGTGCGGAGTTTCCCCAAATCCTCACCCACAGGAGTTACGTAAACGTCGACGACGCGCTGAATCTGATAATGATCGATCTCGGTTGGGGATTCTAGATGCACTAGTTTCACGACTGAATCGAGAGTCGTTGGAAGTTTCGCATTGGGCGCGCGCAGCGGGATCTGCTTCAGGTCGATCAGGTTGTGGATAGCAGGTTTGCCATGCTCGGCGTATTGCACGCTGAGGAAGTAGTCGTTACCGGTTTTATAGTCCACCCAATAATTGGGCGCGATCATGATATTGGAATTGAGCGCGGTGATCACGTTGTCTACCACATCTTTCTGCGTAAGCCCCAACTCCCCGGCATGCACTCGATCGATGTCCATGCGGATGGAAGGATAGTTCATGTCCTGCGGAATGTAAATTTCACCAACACCTGGAAGCTGGCGGATACGGGCGGCCAAATCCTGCGCGGTGTCGTAGGTCAAACCGAGATCGCGAGTGTTGACTTGAACGTCGATCGGCGCGGGCTGCCCCTGATTGAGGATCGCGTCCTGCATGGATCCACTCTGGAAGAACGTGCGCACATCCGGATATTGCGCGGCGATCTGCGCCTTCACGCGATCCATGTAATCGAAGCTGCTTACCTCGTGCCCATCGCTCAAAGCCACTTGTATGAAGGCCGTGTACATTCCTGCGTTGGTCGTGTAGAGAGAAGAGATATCGTTTACCACGCCTATATTCGAGAGGACCATCTTGAGATCCTTTGGAGCAACGATGTGCCGAATGAGATCTTCGATCTTTGCCACATAGTCGTTGGTGACCTCAATACGAGTTCCCGTGGGAACCTTGAGGTTTACCGTGAACTGCCCCGCGTCGACCCGCGGAAAGAACGCCAGGCCGAGGAAGGGATAAATGCCCAGACTCAACACAAATACTGCCAGCAATAACGCCACCGTTAAAGTGGGAAACTTGAGAGCGCGGCGGACCCATCGTTCATAGAAGTCAAGCAGAGTATTGAACCGGCGATTGAACCAGGCATTGAAGCGGCCGCCCCACGAGCGATCCTGGGGTTCTTCGAAGATTTGTTCCGAGCCGTGTTCTCCGTGATGGTCTTGGTGACCGCCAGGGATGGCTTTGAGAAAACGAGAGCAGAAGAGCGGAATTACCGTCATCGCTACCACGAACGAGGCAAGCAATGCTAAGCAGAACGCGAGGGCGAGCGCGGAAAACAGAAACTTGCTGACGCCGAACAACAACGTCACCGGGAAAAAGTCAACCACGTCGACCAGCGTAGCGGCCAGCACCGCCAGGTTCACTTCAGCGCCGCCTTGTTCCGCCGCAACCGCCGGAGACGATCCCATTTCCAAATGACGATAGATGTTTTCGAGCGAGATCACGGAATTGTCAATCACACGAGATAAGGCAAGCGCGAGCCCCCCCCAAGATCATCGTGTTGATAGTACTGCCCCACATGTAGAGGACCACAACGGTCGCCAGGGCAGAAATCGGAATCGACAACAACACCGCGCCGGTGGCCCGCATGCTCCCGAGGAACAACAGAATCATGAGACCGGTCAGCACCAGGCCGATCAAGCCTTCGTGCAGCACCGTGTTTAACGCCTCTTTAACGAAAACCGATTGATCGAAAACGATGTCGGTCACCAACTGTTTCGGCAGATCGAAGAGATGTTGGACTAACCCGCGGATGTCATTAACCACCTGAATCGTATTGCTATCACCGCCCGATTTCATGATCGGGATGTACGCTGATTTCTGGCCGTCGATGCGGACAATGTTGTATTGAAGCTGGCTGGCGTCTTTCGCTTCGCCCACGTCTCCCACGGAGACCCAGCTGGTGCCCACGCTCTTGATGGGCAAGCTGTCCAAATCCGACACATTCTGAACCAAGCTATTGGAATAGACGTAATAGTCGCTGGCGCCGATCTTGACGTCGCCCGCCGGCAAAATGAGATTACTATCGTTAACCGCGCCAACCACGTCCATCACGCTCATTTGCCGCGAGAGCAGCTTATATGGATCGACGTAGATCATGGCCTGGCGGTACTTGCCCCCGAACACGGCCGGGATTTCCGCACCGTTGACCACCGCGATCTGATTGCGGATCTGGAACTGGGCGAGATCGTGAAGCTGCGTCTCATTGAGCCCTTGGCCCTTGACGGTGACCAAACAAACCGGAAGGCTGGAGGCGTCGAACTTCAACACCAGCGGCGGCAGCGTTCCGGGCGGCAAGCGCTTCAGGTCGGCTAACGCCAAGTTCGATAACTGGGTGACGTCCGAATCGGCGTTGGTTCCAGGTTGGAAATAGACCTTGATAATGCTGACGCCGAGCAAGGATCTGGATTCCATGTGATCGACACCGCTGGCTTGGGTGAAGAAGCGCTCCAGCGGATTAGTGATGTCCACTTCGATGTCGCCGGGAGGCATGCCGTTGTAAAAGGTCGCAACCACCACTTCCGGCAGGTTGATCGGTGGAAATAGGTCCACGGGCATCCGTGTAAGCGCGTTGATGCCGATGACCGCGAGCGCAAGGCAAACGACAACAATGAAATAGGGGTTGCGAATGGAAAAACGTGGCATACTGCCGGCTCCTACGCTAGTGCTGTTCCTCAGAGCTCTGATATTGCATCAGGTTGATCATTTTGGTTTGCACTGTTTGTCCTGCTTTCAGGCCGCTGCGATCGCTGACAACCACAAGCTCACCTTCTTGCAGTCCGGAGAGGACCTCGGCGTCGGTTGCGGTCTGAATGCCGAGCACGATCTGCCGGCGCTCGATTTTACCGGATGAATCCACAACGTCAACGATGGTTGTGTTATTGTCCTGATCCACCGCCTGGAGGGGGACCGCGATGGCGGCGCCATTCTTTTCGAGCGTGATAGTGGCTTCCGCGTAGAGTCCGGGAAGCAGAATACGGCCGGGATTTGGCACGTCCACTTCGGTGTGCATAGTGCGTGTATCTTCGCGAACATCGACGGAGAAGCGGGCCACTTTACCAGGAAAGGTTCGGCTCAGCGATGGGACGTTTACACTAACGGGATCGCCTAGATGGATGAACTTAACGTAGGACTCAGGCACGGGAATTACAAGTCGGTACAGATCGTCCTGGGAGAGCCTGACCAGGGGCTGCGCTTGTGTACTGGAGCTGGTGCCCGCTTGCATAAGGGTGCCAAGGTTGGCGAAGCGCTGCGTCACCACACCGGCGAATGGCGCTGTGATTTTGGAGTAGTCGAAGAGCGCCTGGTCATGTTCTCGCTTGGCTTCGGCGGCTGCGAGCACGCTTTCGGCGGACTGCAGGTTCGATTTCGCCGCTTCCACTTGCGCGGCCGAGGCTAAAGCCTTGCCCTGTGAATCGTCGACTTCCTGCTGCGCTACAAGGCCCGGCTTCGCCTGCGAAACGCCGTTCAACCGGTCATACTGCAGCTGAAGTACTTTCTGCTGCGCCTGCACGCGGTTCAACTCTTCCTGGGCATGTGGAATTTGGGCAGTGGCATTCTTGACGGCGGCATCGTCCTCTTTCACCTGCAATTGCAGCTCGGGAATCTCCAAAGTCGCGAGCACCTGGTCCTTCTGCACACGCGATCCATAGTCGACGTTCAGTTCCTTTACGAAACCAGATTCCTTGGCGAATACGTCGATTTCCTGGAAGGGGACCAACTCGGAAGAGACCGTTAGCGTACGTCCCACATCCTTCCTGATGACTCTTATGACACCCACGGAGACACCAGTCGGACTTGCGCCCGTTTCCCCAGGGTCTTTGGCCTGGACTTTTCCGGTACCGCCGCATGAGGCCAAAACGCCAGCCGCTGCCGCACTTAAGAACAGAAACACGCGCGTCTTCATAGATCTATTTAGCGCCCCGCCAAGGTGAATCGCAACTAAGATTCATATTTTGAATCCGTTCCGCCAGCTCTTGAAGAGAGAAGCGCGGAGAGCGGCAGAACTCAATCAGTGCGAGCTCATCTGCGTTAATTTTGGCGGCTACCTTGGGAACCTGGTTTGCGATCGACAGCGGAACATTAACCACTCCATGACGATCCCCATGCAACAAATCACCCGACGAAATCTTCAAACTACTGATCTCCACCGGCTCGCCAAACTCCACGATGTGAGCGTACGCATGCGACACGGAAGTGTGATTGGCGTACATTTGGAACCCCATTGCCTCCACAGCCGGCAAATCGCGAACCGCGCCATTGGTAACACAGCCCACGCAATTCAGGGCGACGCCGATTGCGGCGTGAATCTCGCCCATGAATGCTCCCAGACCCGGATTATGGTCGGCGTCCTGTAACACGAGCACCCTTGGCTCAGGTACCGAGGCCACATAGTTCCACCAATCCATTCGGTCGTAGTAACAACGGTGGCTCATTGGGGGTGAGGTGGTGCGAATTCGCGCCGTGGCCGCATAGCCGACCATCGGCGGGAGTCTCGGAAACCGGCAACGCGCCACGCCGGAGAGGAATCCTTCGTTTCGCAGCCGCACGTTAAGCCGTTCAATGGCGTTCGAAATCGTGCAGCTGTCGAAAGTCTTCAGTCTTTCCAGATCCGCAGACGAACAGGCGGTTTGTTGGGTCATTTCGTTGGGACGCGATTGTACCCACCGGGCACAGCTTTAGTCGGGAGTTTCAAGAATCCTTTACCTCCATAACAGTACGATGCCTGGGATGCCAAACCATATACCAGCCGGGTGGTATTTTTCAACAAAAACACAGGTAGATTGCTCCGCCGATGGCGGTCTCGGTTAGTATTAAGGCAATTGCATGGCGAGAGCCTCGGGAGCACGGTCATCAGATCGCGTGTTTTTTCACTCGCGCTTGGCGCTGACAGTTGGCTTTGGCGGCCTCCTGTCGATCATGGCTCTGGCCGGCGTCGATGCGCTAAACGTCCTTCGCCAGTTCCGCCGCAGCGACGATCAGATCAGGCGTCGCTATCTTTCTCAGAACCATGTACTAAACGACATCCGGTCCGATGTTTACGTTTCGGGAACCTATGTTCGCGACTACCTGCTTGAGCCTGACACCGTGAGAGCGGATGCCTTTCGAGCCAGTCTTGAAGAGGTGCAGCGGCGCATGGAGTCCTCTCTGGAGTCCTACCGGCGCGAGGTCGCGCCAACGGAAGCCCAACACTATTCGGCTTTGCGGGAAGAACTTATGGACTATTGGGGAATATTGGCACCTATCTTCAAGTGGGATCCGGCGGAAAGACGCCGTTCTGGCTATACCTTTCTTCGCGACGAGGTTTTCCCCAGACGGCAAAACATGCTTGAGCTGGCTGGCCGGATCGATGCCCTGAACGAACAGCAGTTAGATGCCGGCAACAAGCAGGTGGTCGCTCTTTTACTAAGTTTTCAGACGCGGTTGTTGCTGACCCTGTTGGCAGCGCTGGCGCTCGGGCTGGGCCTGGCTCTGTTCACCATGCGGAAGATCCTGAATCTGGAAGAACAGGCCCGCCTCCAGTATGTTGATGTCGCGGAAGCTCGTACCCAGCTCAAGGAACTGTCGGCTCGCTTGGTTCAGGCGCAGGAAACCGAGCGGCGGTCTCTGTCGCGCGAGCTGCATGATGAAGTTGGCCAGGCACTATCGGCCGTTCTCATTGAACTGCGCAATCTTTCGGCTGGGTTTGCGGTACGGTCCGAAGAACAATTGCGCCGTCATGTCGAAACCATCAAAGGCCTGGTCGAGAATACCGTCCGAGTGGTTCGCAATATGGCGCTTTTGTTGCGGCCATCGATGTTGGACGATCTTGGATTGATTCCAGCCCTAAAATGGCAGGCGCGAGAATGCTCCAAGAGCACGTCGATGGATGTGACAATCGCGGCGGAACTCCATTCCGATGAGTTACCAGACGAGTACAAGACTTGCATCTATCGTGTCGTGCAGGAAGCGCTTCACAACTGCGCACGGCATTCGCATGCGACCACCGTCCGTATCCGCGTGCGACAAGAGCCCGATCGCTTGCTACTGACCATTCAAGATGATGGGCAGGGCTTTGACATACAGGAGACGAAAGGAATGGGGCTGCTCGGGATACAGGAGCGCGTTACCCGCCTAGGAGGGAAATACAAGATTCACTCGCAGCCGGAACGCGGAACGATACTATCCGTGGAATTGCCTTTCACTCAAGAGAACACGAGCGCGTACGCCCATGAAACAAATTCGCATCCTGTTGGCTGACGATCACACCGTGATGCGTCGTGGTCTCCGGCTTCTGCTAGAGAGTCACCCCGAATTCGGCGTGGTCGCCGAGGCGTCGGACGGACGGCAGGCCGTGGAACAAGCGGAAGCAACGGAGCCGGATGTCGCGGTTCTCGATATCGCTATGCCCAACTTGAACGGAATCGAAGCTGCGCAGCGCATCAATGCAGCTTTACCCAATACCGCAATCGTGATTCTCAGTATGCACTCGGACGAAGGCTATGTTCTGAGGGCGCTGAAGGCTGGAGCCAAGGGTTACCTCTTGAAGGATTCCGCGGAGGGGGACCTGATCGATGCGATCCAATCTGTGTACGATGGCAAAACTTTCTTCAGCCCGGAAATCACCAAGATGCTGATGGAAGATTACGTGCGTGAAATCCGGACTCGCGGAGCGGACGACAGCTACGATTTGCTGACGTCCCGTGAGAAAGAAATTCTTCAGCTCCTGGTCGAGTTAAAGTCCAACAAAGAAATCGCCCACGTGCTCAATCTCAGCTTGTATACCATCGAAACCCATCGCAGAAACCTTCACGAGAAACTGAATCTGCACAGCCTTCCGGAATTGATTCTGTATGCCGTTCGAAAAGGCGTGACATCGTAGTTCTAGCGGTGTCCGCCTCCCCCGCCGCCGTGAAATCCGCCGCCTCCGTGGAACCCGCCGCCTCCACCCTGGAACCCTCCGCCACCGGCGCCGCCGCGAAACCCTCCGCCGCCGAAACTCCTGCCGCGTCCGAAGCCCGCGACGCCAGCGCCACGAACGTGGTCGCGTGTGCAACGGACCCGGAAGCGCGGCCACTGGCTGCGTAGCCCGGATGGTATCCCGGCCCGAATGTAGCGCCGGACCATCTGCCCGCTGCGATGGCCGGTCTGCTTCATGATCGACCGCTCGATTGCGGCACTGCGGCGTGGGCGTCCCAGAGAGAATGGCCCGCGTACTCCAGCCCGGCCCGTTGGGCGAGCTTCTTCCACTCCTTGGAGCAGACCCGGCAAAGGTACCGCTCGTGCCCGAGTCCGTGCCCGGGAAAGCCCAAACGTCTTACTTCTTCCAGGTACGGATGTACGCAACAATATCGGCTGCGGAGGCTGAGGCACTGGCGACGGGTTTCATCTTTCCCTTGCCATCGGTGATGATCTTCATCAGATCGGCGTCACTCATAGCCTGGACATCGGCAGATTTCAGGTCCCGCATTTCCACTTTGAACATCTTCGCTATGGCGGGGTTTCCTGCGCCGTCCGGACCGTGGCAAGACTTGCACGATTTGTCGAAAGCGGCTTTGCCGGCCGTAGCATCGGCGGCTTGAACAGCGGTGGCCGCGCTCGCCGCGAGGCCCAGAACAATTAAGGTAGTGCGCATTCATCGTCTCCTAGTGGTTCTGTGTCGGTGTTAATTCCAGTGTCTTCAGAATGTCTGGTGAAGCCTCGTCCATAGCCACGGCCTGGTGGCAGACATTGCAATCTTGCGTGATGGTTTTCTTGTCACCCGTTGAGTGCGCTTCCTCATGGCAGCGGAAGCACCCCGGACTGTCGGTGTGGCCGAGATTGTTCGGGTAGGTGCCCCAGTTGACTTTGAGATCCGCGAATACGTTGCGCTGGTAGATCGCAACCAGGGTCGCTCCAGCATCTTGAATCGCCGCGAGCTGTTTAGCGGCGGCTTCCGGGTATTTCTGTAGATAGAACGCGCTCAGAGCCGACCGAATCTTTCCTGCCGCTTCCTCATCACTGGTGTAGCTGGCCTTGAGCAGTTCGACGCTTTCCTTCTTGACGAAGGGCAGGCTGGCCGCAATCTTTCCGTCCGCCATAGCTTGATTAACCGCGCGGTCGGGTAATTCGAAGGCGTGCGCCGGTCGGTTGTGGCAATCCACGCATTGCATTTCAAAAGTGGCGAGCTTGGCGTCGGTGGTACCGCTTGCCGCGTAAGTTCGCGACACGCCCTTTTGGGTATCGGTGTATTCCACCCACGGAACGGTTTGGCGCTTTTTGTCAGCGGCGGTGTAACGGATGCGAACACCCGCGCCCAGATGCGCCGCGTGAATAGTCCCAATACGCATCAGCAGTACGGTAGTGGTGCGGGTATTGGCTTCGTCATCCTTGTAGGAAGGGATCACGCGCAGACGCGGCGAAATCGGCCTTCCGCGCGCGTGACACTGTTCGCAGGTTTCGGCTGAGGAAACCAGCTTGTTATTTTCCATGGCGGATTCGATGGGGCGGGAATAGTTATTGAGGATCACTGCCATCAGTTGATGGGTGCCGTTCATCTTCGCCTTCACAAATCCGGCGGCTCCGGGCGCAATGTGGCACTCCGCGCAGGCCACGGCCTGATGGGGCGGCATCGCGGCGTGAGCGGTGAATTCCGGCTTCATGACGTGACAGGTCTGTCCGCAAAACTGGACGGAGTCCATATGCTCCACGGCGCGATAACTTAACTGACTCGCAATCACGACGTTCGCAACGGTCATCACGGCGAAGAAGATGCCCACGCGGCGCCAGGACGTTCGCCGGTCCTCGACCTCGTTGAGATTCTCAACAACCTTACGCTTGGCGAGCGCTATGCCGATCGGGATCAGGATCAGACCGGCGAAGAAAACGATGGGGATTACGATGAAGACCAGCAGCCCAATATAGGGATTGTTCACACCGGCGCCGCGGACGTTGAGCGGCAATACAAACAGCCAGGAAAATCCCGCCAGCGTGACCAGGCCCGCCCCCAGCATGCTGATCCAACTGCTCGTGAGTAAGACGAGTACGGGGCGCTTGTTCATTTCGAATTTAAGTAAGCGATCAGGTCCGCCATTTGCGCACCGTCAAAGCGTGGCCACGCGAGGCCCTTGGTCTTCATCTGATCCAGCATGCTAGGTCCGTGGCGCCAGAGTGCGGAAACCATCGTCGCTCCGCTAAAATCGCGCCCTTGCGCGGGTAGGCGGGGCGCACCGCTGGAGGCGTCATTATGACAAAACGTGCATTTCTTGCTCGCAAAAACGCGGCTGCCCGATGCGGGGCGGCCAGCACCTTCGAAGAACTTCGCCGTCCAAAACGCGCTGAGCAGATCGCGCATCTGGCCCGGTGCCAGCGGGACGGCTGGGGCGCCGGCCGCCGCCATGCGAGGTGCGTGGTTCCACATCTCGGCCGCTATCTCGGTCAACGTCTTTCCTTGGACGCTGAGCGCCAGCGCCGCCACGGTTTGATGACACTTGGCGCAGCCGGCCGATTGGAATACGGTCTCGTTGGAATCGGCCGTTTCGATTCTGAATATGGCCGGTTGCTCGCGCGTGCCCGGCAGATTGCGGAGATACACCAACATGTCGGTGAGGTCCTGCGCGCTGAGCAGCGGAAATTTAACGCCCTTCGATGCCGTTGCGGCCAGCATCTGGGAGCGGTGATTCCACATCGCGTCTATCAGGTCTATGGGATCGGTGAGTCCTTGCCATTGGCTCACGGGCAGACTGTGGCACCCGGAACAACCGTCGCTCTGGAAGGCTCGCTTGCCGCGCCCGGCATCGCCTGGTTTTTCAAAGAAACGCGCGGCGTAGAAGAAGGCCATCAAGTCCTGAGCGGCCTGCTGGTCGAGGTCCCCTACGGCGATTTGCCGGCCACGCATCGCTGCCCACATTCCGGGCGCGTGATTCCACATGGTGGCCGCAAGTGACGCTGGAGTGAAGCCTCGATCTATGAGGACGCCCAAGTCGGGTCCGATAGTTCCACCCTTTCCATTGATGCTGTGGCACTGGATGCAAGCCAGCGTTTCAAACAGACGCTCGCCTCGGGCCGAATCGGCTATGAAGCCGGAGGCCTGCGCCGTGAGCGCGGAGACTAGAAGCAGGAACAACGGACTGTTCATGGGGTGAACCTCACTCCCGTGGTCACCAAGTGTGTCCTGAATCCTTCATAAAGGTAGAACGCTTCGCCGTATCCGTAATAGCGCCATTCGCTGAACCAACTCACATGCTTACCCAGCGGCAGCCACAGCTTGGCCTGCGGCTGATAATAGCTGGTGGGCCGGCTCCCGGTGGAGATAAAGAACGAGCCACCCGCAGCGAGTTTAGGAGCAAATCGCTTGCCATGCGGCCAAGCGATGTCAACAAGGGCCGAGCCGGTATTGGCATTGTCGCGATAGCGCGAGACTTCGGGCGATAGGGTCCCCGGATCGAGATACCCGATGTTGGATCGCAGATCGGAGCGCGAATAGTTGCCCTGGATATCAAAGATCTTGCTCGCGCGCGGCGCCCAGTAAAGCGAGAGCGACCCCTGGCTCGACGAGTAATCGTAATTGGTCCCCGCCAGCGGATTTTGATTGTTCAATAGCGTGAAATCAGCCGAAACGCTGAGCGATTGCAAGGGTTGATAGTGCACCTGCGCCCGCACCTTTTGATAATCATAGAGACTGGTGCGGAAGTAAACCCCGCTGCTGGATCCTCCCTCCACTTCCCCTGTAACTGAGAGCTTCTGCGCCGGCCGGTAAGTCACCGAGCCGAGTCCTATATTTTGCCGGAGCTGTTCTTGATCCGAACTGACCAGGCCTGCGGGCGGCAGGAAGGCGTACAGCGCGTCGCCCCAGACATAGCGATAACCGCCGTGCAGCGTGATCTTCGATGAGGCATCAAAGAAGACGTCCAAAGACTCCTGGCTGTAGTTGGAAACCAGCGTAGAGGCAATCAACGAACTCATGGCAAGCGGTGATCCGGTAACGAGCAGCGTGCCCAGGGCGGCAGATGATCCGGCGTCATGCAGCCGGTCGGTGAGCCAATTCTCGATGATCCGCAGGCCCTTGAAGGGCCGGATCTCTGCACCCAGGCTGCCTGCTGTGTGGGGCTGCTCAGCCGCGGCGTTGATGACCTGCTGTTCACTTGAATAAAAGAGAATCTGGCTCTGGAGATAGAGATTGCCGGTATTGGTCTGTTGATAATGGACGTTGGTGTTGGGCTGGCTGTACAGGAACTGGCCGTAGATATTCAGCCAACTGGCGGGATTGGCCGTCAGCAGTGCTTTGCTGTAGGCGCTTGATCCGCCGATTCCGTAGGCGGCCAATAAGCTGGTCAAATCCAGGGTCTGGCCGAAGATCGCCGAGGAGAAATTGCCATAGTTTGTAGAACCCGGGTTCTGATACAGGTTCTGATCGCTCTTGAAGACCGTACCGCCTTCTTCGAGAGTCACGTGAAAATGACGCTTTTCAAATCTCACGCCCGCGCGGTACAGATCGGTGGAATCGCGAAGGGTGTTCGGAACCGGGTAGTTATTGCCATCGGTGACAAAAACCGTCGCGCCGTCCCCGGAGCTCGAATCGTGATCCCATCCGAAGTAAGGAACCCACCAATGTCCCGGCCGGATGTCGAGCGAGAGCGCTGCGATCTTGCGCCGGGTATCGAAGGATTGTTCGTTTAAGACGATGCCTTGGCTGAACAGCGGGTCGGCATAAGTAGGCAAGAAGTTGAAATAGGCGAAGTCTCGATAGTCAGCGTTGAAATCGTAGACGCCCGACTTCTTGGCTTCCACATGGACCGACGAGGATGGCTCATCGCCCCAGCTATCGGCGCGGACTTGAATCGTATCGAACCAGCGATGTTTGGGATCGGACAGCGTGAAATCCGTGCCCAGGAACTTGGGCCCCGAGCCCAGATTGATTATGCTGCGATAGGTGTCCAAGCTGCCCCCGACGCCGGTTTGCCAGCGGTAGCCGAGGTCGATCCAACCAGAAAACATCGGCTCGGTGGAGGGCACGGGTGAGGGAGCATCGCTCGTGGTGGCTGCCGGAGCAGGTGGCGTTACTGGCGCAGGCATTGTGGCAGGCGCGGTCGGAGCGGGCGGCTGCTGCGCAAGCAAGGGCAAGCTGCCGAGAATGACGAGCAGCGTCTTCATTTGAGCAGGTTCCGATCCACGTGGCTGCCGTGAATCTTCTGATGGCACACGGTGCAGTTCTGGAACACTGGCGATCTCAAATCGTGAAACGAGGGCGGCACAACGCCCATGACCTTAACCGGCGCTGAGGGCAGGTTCGCATGGCACTCCAGACAGACGAATCGAACGTCAGCGCGTATGAGCATCCTTGGATTCGCCGAGCCATGCGGCTCATGACACGCCTGGCAGCCTTGAAAGCGCACCGGCGCATGTTCGAACGTGAATGGACCCCGCTTGTCGCCATGGCAACCGAAGCACCCCGGTTCATTGGCCGCGAAAATCTGTAGCATGGCGGGCCGGATACTGCCGTGCGGATTGTGGCAGTCCACGCAGCTCATGTCGCCTTCCGGAAGTTTGTGATGGAAGGGCCGCTGGAATTGAGCCCACTCGTTTAAGTGACAGCTTGCGCACAGCTTATTCGTTGCTTCGGCTTTGCGAACCACCAGCGGCTCGCTCGAATGCACCTTATGGCAGGCCGTGCACGAAATCTGATTGTGGGCGTGGCTGCTTTCGAGCAGGCCGACATGGGTCGGCGTATTCAGATGACAGTTAAGACAGATTTTGTCAGCCGCGGCCGCCGTCAGCTTCCCAGGATTCTGGATTAACGTCGCGTCCGCCGATTCGGCGTGTTTCTGACCAGGGCCATGACAGGCCTCGCACGCACGCCCGTCCCAACCACGCTTCTTGTCCGTATCCACCAGATGATGAGGGCTCTTGGCGATCCCGTTATAGATGTCCTCGTGACAACCGTTGCAAGTCTGCGATCCGATGTAGCCCGGGGGGAGCGCTTGCGCGGCTACCCAAAAGGGTGCAGCCCCCAGAACGAAACCGAGCAACACTGCGTGCCGATGCTTCATCGCTGAACGTGGGGCATTCTGGCGAGTGGTTATTGCGTGTGCATCGCGTCAACGGCGAACTGCGCGCCTGCCGAATGACATACGGTGCAGCTCTCACCCAACGAATCGGTATTTGCTAGGAAGTGCGCCGCTTCGGGCTTGGAAACGTGGCATCCGCTGCAAGCCGAAGAAGTAGGCTGTACAGGATTGATAAAGCCCTGCGGATCGGTGACCTGATTCAGGTTGCCCATCAGCGGCAGGTCGTTTTGCTCCGAGCTATTCACGTGGCACATCGAGCAATTTTGCAGATAAGTGGCCTCGCCCGTGGGACTCATTGCCGGATAAAGGGTCCCGGTGAAATCGTTATGGCTGCCCCTGAAGCCCACCACGATGTAAGGATTCTTGGGGCCGGTGCCATCAGCCGAGGCGTTCACGCCGTCATGGATACGATGCACCAACAGATTGAAATTAATGCCCTGAGGCGGCAGGGCTTTGTCCGCAGCTACCGTGGCACTTGCTCGCGTGGATGCATCCGTGTTGGATGGGTTATGACACAGCACACAGTATTCAGTGTTATTGCGCAGGCCGCCGTGAACGGAAAGATCCACGTGGCAGTTATTGCAGTTGCTGAGCGCGATCACGGTGCGCCGGGGTACCACTGCCGATCCGTCCACCGAGAAGTTGACCACCGGATTCTTGGCGCCTAGTGAAACAGCCTGCTGTGAAGTGTTTCCGCCCGACAGTACCGACACCATCACGCTCGTGCGCGCCTCGCCACCGATCGAGTAGGTTCCGGCAGCGCTCGTCGGGATAGCATGCGTGAAGGTGTAGCTGCAAGCGCCGCTGGAACTACAGGCCGGCTTCGAAACGCTCTCGGTCACGTATCCTGGAGTGCTCGCGGTGTCGCTTCCGAAACTGGTGTAGCCGTAGTCTGTGGTGGGACCGGCCATGGTGAAACTCAAAGTTGTGGTGCTCGACAAAGCGATGTTGTTCCCCTTGTCGTCCCGCAAAGTGAAGTTGACGGTAGGCGTTTTCCCGGCGGAAGTATTGGTCACGCTGGTGATCGCGAGGTTGATGCCGGCGAGCAGCGCATCCGGATTCTGCGGGTAGGTTGCAGCGGTATCGGTGGGAACCACGTGCGCACCCATAATGGATGCATCAAAGGGCAACTCGCCCTGAGGAATATGGCAGTTAGCGCATTGCTGATCGTCCGCTTGGATTCCGCCCGGATGGTTTGCGCCTGTAACGAAATTGACATCGTCGTGGCAGGCGCCGCAGGCAGCACGGCTTGGTTCTGTCAGGAAGGCTTTGGCTTGCGCGGCTTTCGTTGTTTGGCTATGGCAAACTTCGCAACGCTGGGGAGTGGCGGGATCGATCACCGTTGAAAAGTCATTGACGGAGTTCATGAACCCGATAATCTGGTAGGGGACGCCGGGCGTGCTTGCGGTGCCAATGACGCTGGGCAACTGCGATCCCATGTGAAGCTTGTGAAAAAAGACCTTGGCGTCCAAACTGTTGCCCGTAACCGGATCGGCATTCTGCGGCTGGTGGCAAAGAACACACATCTGCATGCCGGAGGCATACCCACCATGGAAAGCGAGCTTGTCGTGACAGGTGTTGCAACTCTGCGTCTCGACAACATCGCGGGTGACAGTAACAGCCGAGCCGTTGGGAACGAAGTTAAAGGTCGTACCGGCGTAGCTGGTACCCAAATTGAAGGACGTGAGGTTACGGTTGCCGTCCACCGCCACCGTGGTGGTGACGGTGGGATCAAAACCAGTTGGGGCTTTCGCCTGGAAAGTATATTGATATTGACCCGGCGCTACTGGACCGCCCGGGCCGCTGCCTAATTCGAAAAACGGGCGCGTAATCGTGCCCAGAACCGCCCCGGTCGCCTGCTCAGTGGTGTAGGCCACATACTGCTCTTGACCCTTGGGAATGTAGGCGGCCACGTATGCCAGCGACACCACGCCCGGAGTATTCACACCGGCCGCATCCAACGGTAGCCCCGAAGGATCGGTCAGGGTGTACGTGACACTAATGACACCGGCGCTGCTGATCTTGGCCGAGTTGATCGTGATCGCTAAGCCCGGACGTACGAAATCAACCAGCGCTGGATCCGCGTAAAAAGCCTTTTCCCGAGCACTGTACTGATGCTTCTTGGTCTGCCCCGCCAGGCAGAGCGCGATGAGTGCGACGAACGCCGCGATCCTCGCCACGAGATAGAGCCGTTTCATAGAATCCTCATCGTTGTCGGCCAGGCCTTTTTAGTGTTTTTCGAGACATCCTGGGGCACGTTAGTAACCAGAGATCCGGCTTGTATTTCTGGAGTTAATTAAGCAGAATGCGGGAATCCACCTACCAACTGGGGCATATCCCGCAGCGGACCACAGGCAATAAATTATCCGGGATCGTCATAGCCAAGTCTGGTCAAAATTGCTCACTGTCGTTTGTCACCCGAAATCGCCTGTGTCTGGTCCCTTACCGTTAGCGAACAGGGCCTCCTAGTTGCTTTGGCGGAGGTGGGCATGGAACACGAGCATACCCGAGAGGCTATTCATCAACGACTCGCGGCGGGGCCTGAGCAAAGCTACCTGCGAGATCGGGTCTACGGCGGCATCGACGGCACTGTTACCACCTTCGCGCTCGTCGCCGGAGTCATTGGCGCTCATCTTGCCCCGCGCGTCATCCTGATCCTGGGCGGCGCCAATCTGATCGCTGACGGCCTCCGCACCCTGCAAATACTAGCCTTATTTTCAGGAGGCGGACACAAGGGCACGCCAATTGCATGCGGAGTGCCGGGGCGCACGAACTCAATGCCACAAATGCAAGTTACGATTACCGAGCATAACGGTCCAGTCGCAAAAGGATTACGGGCCGACTTTGGCAATGACGGGGCCCATCTCGACGACTGGTTTCTGAAGAGTTCGAGCATTAACAACATCGGAGGAGGGCGAGCGTGCCGATCAATGTTGTTCCTCGCCACGATATGCTTCCTCGCGGCGATTCCTGCGCTTGCAGATCTAGTCAACGTGAGCGTCAACGGTACCGTGTCGGCATCCGGCAGTCTGTCGGCGGTTTGCAATCCTAATGACGACACTCCTGGATGTATGCCAGGATGGAATGGAGTGCCGCCGCTCGTAACCACCCCGTTCTCCTTCAGTGCTCCAGATTCCCTATTTGGTTCCTTCAGTCAGTCCTGGAGCGCGACGACTATCATTGGTGGTTTGGTGCAGCCGTTTGCGGACGAGAATACTTCGCTGTGCCTCGCTACGCCTTCGGTGAGTTGCCCGCCAGCTTCCGGCGACGGTTTATACGTCCAACTTACCGGCGGTCACTCCGCGCTCGCAATCAGTTACAGCACGCAAGAAACAGAGATGATGACGTTGAGCTTTGAGCTGACTGACCCGACAGATGTCACCCTTTACAGGTCCGTGTTCTCGGGAAGCACCACCAACCCAGGCGAGATATTGGACTCCAGTGGCACCAACGTGCTTCTTAGCGTGCCTCTTAACGGGAATGCTTCAACGTTTCTGCCAGCGGGTTCCTACGAGCTTTACGTTTCCGATAGCGGACGGGCGTCGGGAAGTTCGTTTGAGTCCGGAAGCGTCACCGATTCCCAGCTTTACCTAACCGCCCAATTTGCTCGCGTACCAACTCCGGAACCGCGTACAGCCTCGATAACAGCACTGCTGTCTGCCGCTATCTTTGGCTTCCTGTGGTGCCGACGGCGCCGGCACGTTGCGGTCGCATAGATCGATTCAGGAGTCGAAAATGCTGCCAAGACTTTTGCTACTGACCGGGCTGGGGCTGATAGGAAGTGGTCGTGCCTTGCCCGACGTCATCGATGTGAGCGCGACTTCTTCCGTATCGGGATCCGGGTACCTGGAATTCTTCTGCGGGGTGACCACCACGGGATGCGTGATTCCTCCAGGTATTGCGACTTATACCTATAGTTTTAGCAACGGAACTGGTACCAACAGTGTTTCCTCGTCGAATCCATCTTGGGGGCCGGTCTCCGGCAACGCCAGCGTGAATACGCCATCGACGCTCGACAGTTTGGATATTGATCTCTTCGGCAACCACACTGCCGAAATTACGCCTTTTTACGGCGGCAATGAGAGTGCGAGCACTTCCGTCACTTTCGATTTGACGGAAGCATCTCTAATGCAGCTCTCGATTCAAGCGTTCACTGACACGACCGTCACCTCCTATAGCGATGAACTGCTCGACTCCCATGGGAACGTGATTCTAAGTCCGCCATTCGGTTTTACCAATTCCTCGACTCTTCTCGCTGCGGGGAGCTATACTTGGGATGTTTCCCTTGCCGGCGGCGGCATGGGCGAATTTTGCGGATCATGCGATCAAACGGATTTTGACTTCCAGCTAGACGCGACATTCGCTCCGGTGCCGACTCCTGAACCGCGCGGCGCCGGGGTGGGCGCGCTGGTCGCTTTGATGTTCGGCTGTCTGGTGGCAGCGCGCCGGCGTCGCATCGCGTAGCACTCAAACTTCCTGATCCTGCCTCCAAGCCGGGGTTGGCGCGGCGTTTCCTGGCCGGAAAACATACGTCAGCTCGAAAACGAGCTGAATCACAACGGAGCGTCCTTCGACGAACACAAGAATAGGATTGCAGCGGGCCGGAGAAAATCAATCCGAAGCCGCCCGCCTGCTGCGCATCAGTCGGGACGGCCAAAGATACAAATGGCGAAGTACGATTCGCACTAGCCAGGAGCAATTTCATAAATCGCGTGGACTCCGCCGTGATTGGGAAGTAGTTCCATGTGGA
>Ga0206814_10173_pt1 | contig 18250 bp, 14 predicted proteins | sample Alteio_BWOrgCont_90_FD_152850 | JGI IMG/M metagenome (GOLD analysis project Ga0206814, IMG submission 152850) | Enriched cells from forest soil in Barre Woods Harvard Forest LTER site, Petersham, Massachusetts, United States -... | ecosystem: Environmental > Terrestrial > Soil > Temperate forest >...
CGACAAAGGACAGTTTCTCATGCTCTCCAAAAGCAGGGTTGGCCGCCTGCCGCCACGGAGCGGGCTCGCAATCTTCGATGCCCACGGCACGGACAACTCCGGGAACCAGGGACACTATTACCAATAAAATTTGGACGCTTCTAGCCATCTCTTCATTCTATCCTTGAATGCTAGAATGAAACCATGAAAAAATTAATCGGCCTGATCGCAGGCGTGGCGCTCGCAGGAGGAATCTTTATGGCATCGGCAGACGAAGTCAGTAAAAACCCATTTGAAAAAGCCACTTTTGCCGGGGGATGTTTCTGGTGCATGACGCCGCCCTTCCGTCAATTGAAAGGCGTGCAATCCGTGAAAGCGGGCTATACCGGCGGACATACGGTCAATCCCACTTATGAAGACGTCTGCACGGGAACCACGGGACATGCCGAATCCGTTCAGATCGTTTACGATCCGAAACAAATTTCCTACGACGAACTGCTGGAAGTTTTCTGGCGCAACATCGATCCGACTCAGCAGGACGGCCAATTCGCGGACCACGGCTCGCAGTACCGCACGGCCATTTTCTATCACAGCGAAGAACAAAAACGTCTCGCCCAAGCGTCGAAGGAGAAACTTCAAAAATCAGGCAAATTCAACCAGCCGATCATGACGGAGATTACTCCTGCTTCGACATTCTACGTGGCGGAGGATTACCATCAGGACTATTCCCTAAAAAACCCCGCGCACTACAAGCTCTACAAAATGGGTTCCGGCCGCGCCGATTACATTAAAAAAACCTGGGGCACGGAAGGCGATCACTAAAGGTAAACCAGAAAACCGAGACGCCACACGACAGGCGTCCGACCGCAGTGTGTCGGATCCGAAAACTGAGAACTGAAAGACGTCTTTTCTAGATCCAGAACCCCAAATGAAATAGAATCGAATTGATGAAAGCGCCGGAGTTTTCCATGGCAGGGTATTTCTCAACGTCAACGGGGAAGAAGTTCCTGATGGCTGTCTCAGGGGCGGCGTTGTTCGGATTTATCGTGGCTCACCTCGCGGGGAACTTGCAGATTTTCGAGGGACAAGAAGCCATCAATCGATATTCGCTCTTCCTTAAAAGTCTGGGCGAACTCCTTTGGGCGGCTAGAATCGGTTTGTTGGCCATGGTGGGAATCCATATCTGGACGTCGGTCCAGCTCACGTTGGAAAACAAAGCGGCGCGGCCCGTTGCTTATGCCGAGAAAAAATTTATCGAAGCCAGTACGGCTTCCCGCACGATGATTTGGTCGGGGACCATCATTCTGGTCTTTATTATTTTCCACTTGATGCACTACACCTTCATGACCGTCCATCCGGAATACCGAAATCTTGTCGATGCCCAGGGCCGGCACGATGTGTATTCGATGATGGTCCTGGGATTTCAGCAGCCGGCCATTTCCATTTTTTACATCGCGGCGATTTTCCTGCTGTGCTTCCATCTGAGCCACGGCATCTACAGCATGTTTCAATCCCTCGGACTCCAGAATGACAAAATTCGCGCGTGTCTTTTAAAATGGGCGCCCCGAATCGCCTGGCTGATTTTTCTGGGGTACGCGTCGATTCCCTCCGCCGTGCTGGCGGGGATCGTAAAATTACCGCCGGGAGTATCGCCATGACACGCTTTAAGTTGTCATCCCCGAATGTCTCTGTCGGGGATCCAGGTGTTGGTTTGCTTGATGGATTCCCGCCTACGACCGCGGGAATGACGGATAAGAAGGAGTCGCTCCAGTGGCGCTAGATTCGAAAGTTCCTTCCGGGCCGATCGCTCAGAAATGGGATAAGCATAAGTTCGATATGAAACTGGTGAATCCCGCCAACAAGCGGAAGTACAGCGTCATTGTGGTGGGATCCGGTTTGGCCGGCGCTTCCGCGGCGGCTTCGATGGCGGAGCTGGGTTACAACGTGAAGTGTTTCTGTTTTCAGGACAGTCCCCGGCGCGCGCATTCGATTGCGGCGCAAGGCGGCATTAACGCCGCTAAGAATTATCCCAACGATGGAGACAGTATCTATCGGCTTTTTTACGATACCGTCAAAGGCGGCGATTTTCGTTCCCGGGAAGCCAATGTCTACCGTCTCGCGCAGGTCAGCAATAACATTATCGATCAGTGCGCTGCGCAGGGCGTTCCTTTCGCGCGCGAGTACGGCGGACTCCTAGATAACCGCTCGTTCGGCGGTGCGCTTGTCTCTAGAACGTTTTACGCTCGCGGTCAGACAGGACAGCAGCTTCTTCTCGGAGCGTATCAGTCGCTGTCGCGGCAAATCGGCCTGGGAAAAGTAAAAATGATTCCTCAAACCGAGATGCTTGATCTCGTCGTCGTGGACGGCCAGGCCCGAGGCATCGTGACGCGTCATCTTACGACGGGGAAAATCGAATCGCATGCGGCCGACGCCGTCGTGCTGGCCACGGGCGGCTACGGCAATGTTTTCTTTTTATCGACCAACGCGGTGGGCTGCAACGTGACCGCGACTTTCCGCGCTTACAAGAAGGGCGCTTACTTCGCCAATCCGTGCTATACCCAAATTCATCCGACGTGCATTCCCGTGACGGGCGACCATCAATCCAAGCTCACGCTGATGTCGGAGTCGCTGCGCAACGACGGCCGCGTGTGGGTGCCGCTGAAAAAAGGCGACAATCGCGCGCCGGGCGATATTCCCGAGGCGGAGCGGGATTATTATCTCGAGCGTAAGTACCCGACGTATGGCAATCTGGCGGCTCGCGATATTTCGTCGCGCGCAGCCAAGCAGGTCTGCGACGAGGGCCGCGGCGTGGGTCCCGGAGGCCGCGGCGTGTATCTGGATTTTGCCGATGCGATGAAACGTTTGGGTGAAAACGTCATTCGCGAACGCTATACGAATCTCTTTCAGATGTACGAGCGTATTACGGGGGAGAATCCCTACAAAGTTCCCATGCGCATTTATCCCGCCGTGCATTACACGATGGGCGGTCTTTGGGTGGATTACAATCTCATGAGCAATATCCCCGGCCTGCACGTCGTCGGCGAAGCCAATTTCTCCGATCATGGCGCCAACCGTTTGGGCGCCAGCGCTCTCATGCAGGGACTGGCCGACGGCTACTTTGTTCTTCCTTACACCATTGGAAATTATTTCGCCTCGACATTGCGCAAACCCATCACCACCGACCATCCCGAATTTAAGAAGGCCGAAGCAGGCGTCCGCCAGCGCATTCAGGAATTGCTGTCGATCAAAGGGAAACGCACGGTGACTTCCTTCCATCGCGAACTGGGTTTGTTGCTGTGGGAATACTGCGGCATGGCGCGCAATGAAGCGGGGTTAAAAAAGGCTCTGGCGAAGATCCCTGAGATTCGCGAGGAATTCTGGAAGAACGTGACTGTGCTTGGGGAAGACAAAGACTTTAACCGGTCGCTCGAGCGCGCGGGCCGGGTGGCGGATTTCCTGGAATTCGGCGAGCTGATGGTTCAGGACGCGCTGCATCGCAATGAATCCTGCGGCGGCCATTTTCGCGAGGAGCACCAAACCGAAGACGGCGAAGCCAAACGCGACGACGACCATTTCGCCTATGTGGCGGCGTGGCAGTATGCCGGAGACGGTCAGCCCGCGGTTCTTAATAAAGAACCGCTTGTTTTCGAAGAGGTCCATTTGGCGACGAGGAGCTACAAATAATGAATCTTACGCTGCGCGTTTGGCGGCAAAAGAACTCCGACGATAAAGGCCGGCTGGTGGACTATGCCGCCAAGGAAATTTCCCCGGACATGTCTTTTTTGGAGATGCTCGATGTGGTCAATGAAGAGCTCGTGAAGAACGCTCGGGAGCCGATCGAGTTTGATTCCGACTGCCGCGAGGGGATTTGCGGCACGTGTTCGTTGGTGATCAACGGCGTGCCGCACGGGCCCGAGCGCGGGACGGCCGTCTGTCAGCTGCATATGCGCAAGTTTAAGGATGGCGCCACGATTACGATCGAGCCCTGGCGCGCAAAAGCGTTTCCTATCGTCAAAGATTTGGTTTGCGACCGCAGCGCCTTCGACCGGATTATTCAGGCGGGGGGATTTGTTTCCGTCAATACCGGCGGCGCGCCCGATGGTAATACGCTTCCCATTTCCAAGCCGGACGCCGATCGCGCCATGGACGCCGCGCAATGCATCGGCTGCGGGGCCTGCGTCGCGGCCTGCAAAAATGCCTCCGCTATGCTTTTCGTTGCAGCGAAAGTGTCGCACCTGGCGAATCTCCCTCAGGGAAAAGTCGAAGCCCGGGAACGCGTGCTCGGCATGATTGCTCAGATGGATAAGGAAGGCTTCGGCAATTGTTCCAACCAGTCCGAATGCCAGGCGGTTTGCCCCAAAGAAATTTCCGTTGATTTTATCGCCCAGATGAACAGAGAATACTTGAAGGCGGGACACTAAAGCCGGTCCCCGTCTCATGAGAATCGTTTCCTTTCTTCCCGCCGCCACCGAAATCGTTTGCGCTTTAGGCTTGGAAGAATCCCTCGTTGGCATCTCTCACGAATGCGATTTTCCCGCCCAGGTTCGTTCCAAGCCGGTTGTTGTCCGCAGCGCTAAAGACACCTCGGTGATGACCCCCTCCGAAGTCGACCGCTATGTGTCGGAAACCCTGCGAAGCGGCCAAAGTCTTTATGAAGTCGATGCCGAGAAGCTCATCGAGCTCCAGCCGGACTTAATCATTACGCAGGCTCTTTGCGACTTGTGCGCGCCTTCCAAACCGCAAGCCTTGAAAGCGCTTGAAGGCCTTCCCAAAGCCAAAATTCTTTATCTCACTCCGCATACGCTTGCGGAAGTTTGGGAGAACATCCGGGAGGTCGGCAGGGCTACGGAACGAACCGTCAATGCCGAGGCTCTGCTTAAACGCTGTGGAGATCGTTTAGAAAAGGTTCGGATGAAGACGGCGGGTTTGCAGCGGCCGAAAGTGTTCTGCATGGAATGGGTGGATCCGGTCTACAATGCCGGACATTGGGTCGCCGAAATGGTTTTGCTCGCAGGGGGAAGAGACGAACTGGCCAGCCGTGAAAAAGATTCGGTCCGGATTCCCTGGGAAAAAGTGGTGGCTTATGCCCCTGAAGTCCTCATTCTAAGTCCGTGTGGATTTGATCTTGAGAAAGCCAGTCAACAAGGGCCTCTTTTACGCGGCTATCCAGGATGGGAATCGTTGCCGGCGGTCCAAAATCAGGATGTTTACGCGGTGGATACCAACGCCTACTTTGCTCGTCCGGGCCCCCGCCTAGTCGAGGGCGTCGAACTGCTGGGGCATATTCTTCATCCTGAGGAAATCGATTGGCTGGGCGCCGCTCCCGGTTTTGAAAAGCTCTCGCCCGCTCTGCGTTGACAGGGCCGCTCGATTTGTAGTATTTTCTGACTACTACCCCAAGCGCGGCATCAGCGCGAAATTTTACAGGAGGCAGTTTCATGGTTACACCGATTGATCCAGATTTCATGAAGCACCGTACGGTTGTCGGCAAAGGCGAGGGCGGCGCGTACGACATTTGGGGCCCCGTTGAACCCCCGACCAAGCTGGGTATTCATGGGACCGCCGTCGCCGTAGACTATGATCTGTGCATTGCCGACGGCGCCTGCATCGACGCCTGCCCCGTCAACGTTTTTGACTGGCAGGAAACGCCCGGCCATCCGGCATCCACTAAAAAGGCCCGGCCGATCCGCGAAAAAGACTGCATTTTCTGCACCGCGTGCGAAAGCGTGTGTCCCGTTCTTGCGATCAAAATTACTCAGCCCTGATTAGCCAAGTCTCGCTATAATAGAACGCAGAAATTGATCCCACCGGGCTTCAGTTTCTGCGTTCTTCTTTTACATCGATAGGAGTCGTCATGATGCGCTGGATGTGCAAATCGAAGATTCACCGGGTCACGGTCACCGAGTCCAACCTTCATTACGAAGGCAGCATTCTGGTGGACGAGATTCTGCTCCAGGCCGCTGACATCGTCCCTTATGAGATGGTGCAGGTTTACAATGTCCATAACGGCCAGCGGTTCGAGACGTATGCGATTCCCGCCAAGAAAAATTCAGGGGTCATTTGTTTGAACGGCGCCGCCGCCCGCCTGGGCATGGTGGGGGATAAACTTATCCTCGTGAGCACATCTTTTGTTAATGAATCGGAAGTTCCGTCTTTCTCGCCGAAAGTGGTTTTTGTGGACGATAAAAATAAAAGGGTGCGCAAGCCTTGAAAAAGTGGCGGCCGATTGCGCTGTGGATCCTCGGCACGGTCGTCGTGATGTACGGAATGATTTATGCCGACGTGGTCATGCGCGCCAAAGAGTCTTATCAGCAGGGGGAAAAATACTGGCGCTGGACGGATCACCCGGAAGAGCGAGCCCAGTTTCTTGACGCGAAATTTTCCAAGGATAAAGCCGATCTGGATCGACAATTGGCTCAAGGAAAACTCACTCAGGACGATTACGACCGCCAGCTCGAACTGCTTCAGTTTGACCATGAACAAGCTCTGAAGGAATCAACGATCAAATATGCCTACGTCTGGTACCAAACGACCGTCGATTTGTTCTCGCCGCCGGAGTCCAAATGGGTCAAGCTGGCCCGCGACAAGATGCCTCTGGCCAAGGAACGCTGGAAAGCCGAACTCCGGGCCAAACATATTCCCTTCGAAGATTACATGATCGACTGATTCATGGGTACGTGATGCCAAGCCGTTCTCTCGCCGGTCTTTTTCCAGCTCTATTTCTTATCGCCGGCTGCGCTTCCAATACGCCGGACGTGCGTCGTTTAAGCCCCGTCGCCGAAGTTTCCATCGTTCCCTCCCGCTGCAAAATTGTCACCTTTCTGAAGGACTCGCCCGCCGAAAAAGCCGGGCTGCGCGTGGGCGATGAAATCTCCGGCATCAACGGCGCGGCGCCGCGCGACGCCGAGGCGGTCGCCGATCTGGTTGCGAAATCCGGAATGGACATGGATACGGAACTGATCCGGCAGGATGGAAAAACGGAGCGTCTCAAAATCCGCCTCAACAACCAGAAGCCCCGTTTAGGAGCCGTCTGCGATTTGTCCGGATGGCGCAAACCCGGCGTGACCTCGGCCGGAAATGAATCGGTCACGGTTTTTGAAGGCCCTTTTGCGTTTACCGGTTCCGGTATTATCGATAAAGGCCTGGTTTTCTTGCGCGTGCGCATAGCCAACAATTCCGATCATCACCTGAAGGTCTCGCCCGATTTATTTTCGGCGGTAGACGGAAATCAGGCTCCACTGGCGATTCTCTCTCCGCATCAGATGATGTGCGACCTGTACGGAGAAAAAGGCGCGCAGTTGCTGGTCCTAAAGAAAAGCCGGAAAGACACGCTCGATACGGACAATGCGCCGAAGGAAGTGCCGGCGTCGGAAACGGCGTGTCCGGGCGGCGCCGCCAAGGGCCGTCTCTCGGGCGGCAGCGCGGAATACGCTCAAACCAACGCGGAGTATGTGGCTTCAGAATCCCTGTGGCCGATTACTCTGCCGCCCGGCGGAACCGTGGACGGTTTGATCTATCTCAAAGAGCCGTCGGCGCTGCCGTTGACGATCAAAGCCGGCATCGAATCGTACGCGATGAGCGCCCGCTTCGGCATGCCTCAGCCGGAAGCCAAGGTCATGCAGGGAGACGATTTAGCGAAATTTTTTGAAGCGCTAAAAAAAGGGACGCCGATTCGCCTGACGCTGAAACGGGGCAAGGTGTTTGTCGGGAAATTCAGCAGTTATGATTCGGACAACGAAAAAGTTTGGTTCGACACGCCTTCCAGCGGCATCTTTCCCGCCACCAGTTTTCCGCTCGACACCATCCGGACCGCGGAGCCGATGGAGCTGGTCCCTCCGAAGTTCCAGGCCATTTCAGAACAAGCGAATTAAACATTCGTCGCCCCCGAGCGTCCTTGTCGGGGGCCCATCAATGTTGTTGACATCATGATGGATCCCCGCCAACAATCCGCGGGGATGACGACGGTTATGACGCGAGTTGTCTGAGGACGTACGGAAGGATGCCGCCGTGGCGGTAGTATTCGACTTCTTCGGGGGTGTCGATGCGGACGAGCGCCGTGAAAGTTCGGGTCTTGCCGGAAGCGTCTTGCGCTTTAACCTCGATCTCGCGCTTCGGCTTTAAATCTTTCGCAATTCCTTCGATAGAATAGGTCTCTTCGCCGCTGAGTCCCAGCGTCTGCCGATTTTCTCCCGCCTTAAATTGCAGCGGCAGTATCCCCATTCCCACGAGATTGCTGCGATGGATACGCTCATAACTCTCCGCGATCACCGCGCGCACGCCTAGAAGCGCGGGGCCTTTCGCGGCCCAGTCGCGGGAAGAGCCTGAGCCGTATTCTTTACCGGCGATAATGATAAGAGAAACATCTTCTTTCCGGTATTGAACGGAAGCTTCATAAATGGTCGTGGGTGATTTTTCAGGCAGATGCACCGTGTAGCCGCCTTCCGTACCGGGGGCGAGCTGATTTTTGAGACGGATATTGCCGAAGGTTCCGCGCACCATGGCTTCATCATTTCCACGGCGGGCACCGTAGGAGTTGAAATCCTTCTGCGGTACTCCATGATCGAGCAAATATTTTCCGGCGGGACTGTCTTTGGGAATGGATCCGGCCGGCGAAATATGATCGGTCGTCACCGAATCGCCCAAAACAGCCAAGACCCGGGCATTCTGGATATCTTTCAGTGGCGCAGGCTGGCTGCTCATTCCCTCGAAGTAAGGGGGATTTTTTACATACGTAGACGTTTTATCCCACGTGAAAATCTGGCCGGTGGGGGTCGGCAGGCCTTTCCATCGGTCATCTCCGTCAAAAATGATGGCGTACTCTTTGGAAAACATCTCTTTGCCGACTTTCAGAACAGCTTCCTGAATTTCTTTTGATGACGGCCAAATATCTTTCAGGTACAAGGCCTTCCCATCTTTTCCGGTCCCGATGGGTTCGGTGTACGGATCGAAGTCCATATGCCCCGCAATCGCGTAGGCCACTACTAGAGGAGGCGAAGCCAGATAGTTGGCTTTGACCTGGGAATTCACGCGCCCTTCAAAATTCCGGTTTCCCGAGAGGACGGCGGCCACCACAAGGTCGTTGTCTTTGACCGCCTGCGCGATGGGTTCCGGCAGCGGGCCGCTGTTGCCGATGCAGGTCGTGCAACCATAACCCACGAGGTTGAAGCCGAGCTTTTCCAGATAAGGCATCACGCCTGTGGCCTGGAGATAATCGATGACCACCTTCGACCCGGGAGCCAGGCTAGTTTTTACCCAGGGTTTCGTCTCGAGACCTTTCTCAACGGCTTTTTTGGCCAACAGACCCGCTCCGATCATCACGGAAGGATTTGACGTATTCGTGCAGCTTGTGATGGCCGCGATGGCGACTGAGCCGTGCGAGAGCTCAAAAGTTTTATTCTGGGCCGTCACCTTCACTTGGGTGTCCGGAGAAATCAAGGTCGCGGTACCGCCTCCTTTGGACTTTTTTTCAAGCAAAGGCGGAAGGGAAGATTTCCAAGAGCTTTTAATTTGTTTGAGCGGTATCCGGTCTTGCGGACGTTTAGGGCCGGCCAGAGACGGTTCGACGGTGGCCAGATCCAGCGTAAGCTGATCGGAAAATTCAGGTTCCGGCGATTGATCGGTGCGGAAAAGTCCCTGCGCTTTAAGATAGGCTTCCACCAGGCGGATCTGCTGCGGCGGCCGGTTCGTAAGCTCCAGGTATTTAAGGGTCTGCGGGTCCACGGGGAAAAAGCCGATGGTGGCTCCATATTCCGGCGCCATGTTCGCAATCGTAGCGCGATCGGCCACGCTGAGGTTGGCCATCCCCGGACCGTAAAACTCGACAAATTTTCCGACGACGCCTTTTTTGCGCAACATTTCCGTCACGGTCAGTACGGCGTCGGTGGCGGTTGCGCCTTCTTTCAGCTGTCCCATGAGTCTGAAACCCACGACATCTGGAATCAACATCGAGCTCGGTTGGCCCAGCATTGCCGCTTCCGCTTCGATGCCGCCCACGCCCCATCCCACGACGCCGAGGCCATTAATCATCGTCGTATGCGAATCCGTGCCTACCAGTGTATCGGGGAATGCCTGCAATTGAGCGCCCGCTTTCCGAGTCAATACAACGCCGGCCAGATATTCCAGATTCACCTGATGACAGATGCCGGTGCCGGGGGGAACCACGCGAAAATCCTGAAACGCTTTCTGTCCCCAGCGCAAAAAGATATACCGCTCGCGGTTGCGCTGGTATTCGATGTCCGTATTGAAAGTGAAAGCGGCATCCGTGCCGAATTGATCTACCTGCACCGAGTGATCGATCACCAGATCCACGGGAACCAGAGGATTGATTTTGTCCGGACGGCCGCCCAGCTTGTTCATGGCGTCGCGCATGGCGGCCAGATCGACGATTGCGGGCACGCCGGTGAAATCCTGCATCAGCACGCGCGCCGGGGAAAAAGAAATCTCTTCATCACCGCGATGCGTTTTGCGGGATTTGGCCAGCGTGCGGATATGCTCCGGCGTCACGAACCGGCCGTCTTCATTGCGCAGCAAATTCTCGAGCATCACTTTGATGGAAAACGGCAGGCGGGACAGATCCACGCCGGCTTTTTCGGCGAAGGCGGGAAGGCTGGAAATTTCGTAAGAAACTCCGTCGACTTTAAGGGTCTGGCGGCAGGAAAAACTGTCTTGAGTTTTCATGAACAACTCCTTCCATCACATTATATCAGGTGTGCGTGATTCCCCTCTCCCCGCCGACGGGGAGGGGGTTTGGGTGAGGGGCTGTCTCCGCGTCAGAGCGGCCGAAAGCGGGTTCTTTCAAAGGGAGAGACCCCTCACCCGGCCCCCCTACGATGGCCGGCCTCTCCCCGTGTTCGGGGAGAGGCGAAGAAAAGGGCGGGATCAGCCAATAATACGAGGCGGATCTTTACTGGGTTTTAATGGTGATGTGTTTGATGATAACGGGATCGTTGGGGCGGTCGCTGCCGTCTCGCGGGACCTGGCTGATGGCGTTGGCCACGTCTTGTCCCTTGGTCACCTGGCCGAAGATGGTGTAGTGGCCGCTGTTCAAAAACTCATCGTTGGCGACCGTGATGAAAAACTGGCTGCCGTTGGTATTCGGACCGGCGTTGGCCATGGCCAGGCGTCCCGGCTGGTCGAATTTCTGCGATGGGAATTCATCGTTGAACTTATAACCCGGGCCGCCGGTTCCGGTGCCGAGCGGATCGCCGCCTTGGATCATAAAGTTCGGGATTACGCGGTGAAAAATCAACCCGTCGTAAAACTTGGATCTTTTTGTCTGTCCGGTTTTTAAATCCTTATATTCCTTGGTTCCAGTCGCCAATCCGGTGAAATTTGCGACGGTATTGGGCGCATCCTTGTCGAACAACTGGCATTCGATGGTGCCCTTGGATGTTTCGATCACGGCGATTTGTGTGGCTTGAGCGGCCATAACTCCTCCTAGAAGTAAGCTGGTTCCTAACAACAACTTTCGATACATGAGTCCCTCCTTATGGTTTTTCCGATGCTTTTGTCATGGCTTCCAAATCGAGAGCTTTTTTGAGTTCGGGCTCGGTCATGAGTTTATGCTCCAGCACGATCTGACGAATGCTCTTATGGGCTTTTAAAACTTCCTTGGCGACCTCCGCGGCTTTCAGATAGCCGATGTGCGTATTCAACGCCGTCACCAGCGATGCAGTCCGCTCGGCAAAATGATGGCACCGATCGGCGTTCGCGCGGATGCCGTCCACGCAGCGCGTCGAAAAAGCCTGCATCGCGTTTTCAAGAATGGTCAGCGAAGTCATGAGGTTCAAAGAAATCAGCGGCATCATCACGTTGAGTTCCAACTGCCCCGCCTGCGAGGAAAAGGCGATGGCCTGATCGTTGCCCGCCACCTGGTAGCAGACCATCATGAGCATCTCCGGCATTCCGGGATTGACCTTGCCGGGCATGATCGACGACCCCGGCTGAATGGGTGGAAGAGAAATTTCAGCAAGCCCCGTTTTGGGACCAGAGGTAAGCAGACGAAGATCGCCGCATATTTTAACGAGGTCCAGACCGAGGTTTCTCAGTGTGCCGGACATCGCCACGAAGGGCGACATGCTCTGCATCGCGGCGAAGAGATCGTCGGCGACAGTAAATTTCATCTTCAGCGCTTTGGAAAGATGCCCGGCGATCAGGAAGCGCGCTTTGGGATGAGCGTTGAGCCCTGTGCCGACCGCAGTGCCTCCGATGCCGAGCGCTTTAAAATCTTCGAGCACGCGTTTATATCGGACGATGTGCATGTCCATGATGGTCGCGTAAGCGCGAAATTCCTGGCCGAGGCGAACCGGCACCGCGTCCTGCAGATGCGTGCGGCCGGCTTTGATGATGCCATCGAACTCCTTGGCTTTCTTCGCGAAGGAATCGCGCAGCTTTTCGAGAGTGGGAAGAAAATGGCGGCTGTTTAAAAGGACCATCAGCCGCATGGTCGTGGGAATCACGTCATTCGTCGATTGGCCGAAATTGACATCGTCGTTCGGGCTGAGTTTTTTGTAATCCCCGCGCGCCTGTCCCATGATTTCGAGCGCACGATTGGCGAGAATTTCATTGATATTCATGTGATACGACGTCCCGGCGCCCGATTGAAAAACATCCACCACGACATGATCGTGGTATTTTCCCGCCAGCATTTCGTCGGCGGCTTTAATGATCGCTTTAGCTTTGGCCGGCTCGATCTGGCGAAGTTCCAGATTGGCCAGGGCTGCGGCTTTTTTGATGTGGACCGTCGCCAGAATTTGTTCGCGGTGCGTTTTCCAACCGCTGATGGGGAAATTAATCACGGCCCGTTGGGTTTGTACCCCATAGTAAGCGCCGGCAGGGATTTCCAGCTCGCCCATACTGTCTTTTTCGATGCGAGTTTTCACTGCGGTTATCATATAAATATTCTCTATAATGAAAAAATGACGATTGTCGCCCGTCGCAATAGGGCTGAACGGAACTAACGGAATTTCTTCAATCATCGGATGGATTAAAGCTCTTCACACAGCGATGGCTACCAAAGGGGAACGCGCGTGCGGTAGTGGTGCTGGTTCATGGCGTGGCGGAACATTCAGGCCGCTATGCGGCGCTGGCTAGGAGCCTTGCATCGCGCGGAATAGCCGTGGAGGCGATGGATCACCGGGGTCATGGCCGTTCCGAAGGTCGGCGCGTGTGGGTCGACCGTTTCGATCAATATTTGGAAGATCTGGACCAGTTCATGGGCCGCGTGCGGGAGAGTCACCCCGCAAAGCCCGTCTTCATTTTTGGGCACAGCCTGGGCGGAACGATCGCGACGCTTTACGCGCTTGAGCGCAAGCCTCAGGTCCAGGGTATCATCCTGAGCGCACCGGCCCTTCGGCCGGGCATTAATATTCCAAAATGGATCCATCCTCTGGGGCGATTTTTAGGACGGTATCTGCCCCGTCTTCCCGTGCGAAAATTTTCCGCCGCTTTGTCCCATAACACGGAAACGGTATGGCCCCGTGATAAAGACAAATTCGACTATTGCGGATGGCTGCCGGCTCGCACGGCCGGCGAGATTTTAAAAGCGATCAAGCGGATTTATAACCACGCCGAGCAGTTCCGGTATGCCCTGTTGCTTCTCCACGGCATGGGCGATCGCGTGACCCATCCGGAAGGCAGCCGTTCCTTTCATCAGCGCGCCTCCTCCGGCGATAAAACGCTGCGGCTCTACAAAGGTCGTTTCCACGGCCTGCTGGATGAGACAAAAAACGAGCAGGTCGTGTCCGATATTCTCACCTGGCTCGAATCGCGTTGCTAAGGCCTGCCGCTTCATGAGCCTTTTAGACCGCCTTTTTTAGTCTTCCGCCTCATGTTGTTATCGCCAAAAACCCATTAAAATAGAACGAATCCCTGTCTATGAATAAGTATTTCCTGCGCATCATTTCTCTAGTTTTGATTCCGGCCCTGGTAGGTCAGACCTCTTTAGCGGAAGGATGCCGCGGCTCGGAGTGGAACTCCCACTCTCTGACGGTTTTATCATCGGGAGTTTTTACGTCCGAGGCGCTCTCGGGTCGAGGGCGTTTCGAACCCACACCCTCCAGCATCCCATCCCTAACAGGTCTCATTACCGCCGAGCAGGATCAAATGACAACCGTGGTCGCCCGCCCTCGGCGCCGTCCGCGAAATTTTCTGGCGGTCGTCGTCTTGGGAGTCGCCGCTGCTCTGGGCGCTTGGGCTCAGTCGAATCACGCCGTCCTTCTCTCCCATCCTCTGCCGGATGATCTGCGCCAAGAAGAATTAGAAAATCTTCGGGGATGGGCGAGCGTCGCTCACGCTTATGGGGCTTCTCTGCCCGAGGATCTAAAGAAGCGCCTCACGAATGCTCTAGAAACTCTTGCAATAGAGGAAACCCAACGTCTGGGGGCGCGGGATTCCGATTGGAAGGAGATGGCGATTCTCCTGGAAACCAACGCTCTGGCGGTCGAGCGCTACAGAAAATCTCCGGACCCTATCGCTACCGAGGCCCATCGGCAAGTGATTGAGGAACTGAACCGGAAGTTTCTCTTAGCCCGCGGATGGCAGGCGGTGGCCGACTTGGAGTCGAACGGTGGATTTCTCCTATGGCGCATCACCGGCAGTACGCGCGTCGACCTGCTGCAAAACTTCGGCGGTTTTTCCCCTAAGACTGTCCAGGTTTGGCGCGAGTACCTCGAAAATTTATTTCCATCTTTAGAGCCGGAACTTCCGACTTCGGAACCTGAACCGCCTGATAAATCGACGATCATTTTGAATTCGGCCGATATTTTTAGTCAGACGAACCATCTTATGGAGGTCCTCGATCCTAACTCTAAATTCTCGCAGAATCTGCCCGAGGAAGATCGCCAGATTCTATTGGACGGCATGGTTCTCGATGGTCTGGTCGAGCCCGATCCCGCGCATCCTGGAACCTATCGCATGTTGCGAGACATTGGCCACGCGGTTGAACGCGCTAAAATTTTCAGTGAAGTCGCGCGTATGTTGGCTTCCGACCTTGGGAAACCCGGGGATAAATCGATTCCAGAAACATGCGGCGCTTTAGAATATTTTTTGAACGGAGGAATGGAATATACCCATTTGGCTATTGATTCTAGGGCCGCGGACGTCGACTCCGATGAGAGGGATCTGATAGCGCTGGCGGAGCTTGCGCTGGCCGCGGATCAACCGGAACTGGCTGAAGACATTGAAGCAGGCGATTTTAATGCCATCGATAAAGTCCGGGAATTGATGCGACAAAGGGGCCGTCGCGAATTTGAGCTCGCCGCTCAAAACGCGCTGCAGGACCTGACTAAAGATCACCCGATTCCCCGGCTATGGACACTGGTGTTTCCGCAAGACGGCAAAGTCCAAAGAATACTTCTGTGGATTCTCCCGATAGGGCTTGCTCTTCTCGGCAGCGCCTTCACCGGGTGGCGATACTGGCGCTCCATGCGCACGCCCAACGCGCGCGCCATGGATAGAAACGTACTGACGACGGAAGTGGCCGGTGTCTTGTCCATAGGGGTATTAGCGCGGATTCTTCTCACCCACGACACATGGGTGCTGGATTTCCCAACGTTCTTTTATTTTCATCCGCTTGTAGTGGTCGCAGAGATAGGGCTGCTTGCTCTCATCGTCATACGTATCGCTCGCTCGTTGCTTCTGAGACGCCCGGTTCGCCAACCCACTCCATCCACCCACGTAAGCAGACGCGAACGGCGCCAAGCTCGAGAGGACCGGCGGCGCAGACCTAAAACCTTGGGACCGCGCGAAGACATCGGATCGCTCGAGTATTCCGACATCGCGCGGGGATTTGCCGGTCATGAAGATTTTAACGTCGAGTTGGATCTCTCGTCGATGGCTGCCAAACGCGCGATCTCGATAAACGATGGGCCGTCCGCGGCATTGGCCGCCGTTGTAGACTCCTCTTTGGGCCAGTTGGAAAGAATTCGAGACGCTCGCGACACTCCGAAACCTTTAAAGGACCACATCCGTCACCTTTTTAACAAGCCCGACAATTGGATCCGCACGTCTGAAGGTTCTCCCCCGATCCTTATTCGTGTTTCATCGACCTTAGGCGTCAATGCGGCTCGTTATTTTAATCCCAACACACAACAGGTTGAAATCCTCTTGTCGGCCGATTTTGCGGAAGCGTTGATTCGCGCCGGCGAGGAGCACGCCGAGGCAGTACGATGGATCCTGATGGAACGCCTCTTTCACGAATTGGGCCACAGCAACAAATCGGAATCTATCAAATTGGAACGCCGGGAGGAATCTCGGCAAATGGGATGGGATCTGCATCTCTATGAATACACGCGCGGGCGAGCTATCCAAAAGGCCATATCCGCTTATGTCGCCACAAACCCGGGTTTCCGGTCCGGTTACTACTTCGACAAAGTCCTGGAGCCTCTGACCGAAACGCCGCTCATGCGGCTCCGCTCTGGACGAATAAAGGATTATTTAGAAACGCATATGCCCAATAACCGGCCCGTGGATTTCGTCAAAGCCATCGGCGGTCAGGAAAAGGCGACCGCTCAGACATTGGCGGCTTTGCCGGCGCCGGTTCGACAGATCGCGCACGCAACGGAGTGGGTCCATGTTTTCCCGTCCGATACGGCCGGCCTAGTCATCCGCGTAGTGCTGACGGTGCTTATGCTCATCGCTTCGTATGTCACTTTGCGCCGGTTTCTTACGGCGTATCGTGCCTGGCGTCAAGCTGTTTCTCAAGTCTCGTTAGTAAGAAGCCGGCAGCAGAAGCCGTTTAAAGCGGCCGCTAACAAGAAAGGTTGGATCGTATCGATTTGGTTTTTTGCGTTCCTCATTCCCCTGGGGCTTGCGCTGGCTCCCTGGATGTTTCGCACCACGCCGTCGCCGGCACGGTCTGCTCCGATGGTAGTGACGCCTCCGGCAAAAACTTCCGTCGCGCCATCCGAGATCATTTATGAACATCGCGCTTTGGATCCCGGCGACCTAAAGGAGCTTTCTGATTTTGTGACGAGCGCCATTACGGATCTCCAACATCGCCTGAAATCTGCCGGTATCACGGAGCATCCTGTTCTGACATCTCTGCGCAACATCCAGCAATTTGATTCCACCAAGGATACCGTAGGCCTGATTACCATCCATGGCCGCCCGGACGCGATACCCGTGGCGGCGATGCGGACAGCCCTCGATGAAAAAATGAACACGGTGCAGATCACATTTTTTTGGAACCCGGTTGTGGGGCGCTCACTCCTATTCATGGTGAAGCAGACACCGTTTTTCCGAGAGCTCGCCATCTGGCTGTTGGTTAAGGAAGGCGCTCTTTACAGCGATGGTTTAAAGCGCCCCTATATGTATTTCAGTCAGTTAAAGGAACAAAGCGTTTTTGATCGGCAAAGATTCAAGCTTGGCGATGAAGCGTCGCACCGGCTTCTTAAAGCGATTCTCTATAAAATGGTGGAACAAGAAGCGGTTGGTTATCGCAGAGCATTCGATTTTTATGATCACTGGTGGGCTCCCGGCGTTCCACGCGACTTTCGGATGCTCCTTAGCGAAGAGAATCGTCCGTTATTTATGCTGAATAACGCGTTCAGTGAATACCGTAATGCACTCGAAGGCAAACAAGGCGACGCGCGTGAACGCAGCATGAAGCAACTGATTTTAAATTCAGAAATAAAATCAAACGAACCTCAGTTTTATCAAGCCATTCAGGATGCATTGGCGTGGGAACAGCGGCATCCTGAAGTTCCCTGGACTCATTCTTCTTTTCCCGGTCTTGAATTTTTATTGGACCCGCAAAATGCCCTGCCCGTTCCGCTTCCGAGGGCGGAAATTACGCTGCCCGGCAACCCGTATCTCAATCAGTCGGCATAAGAGAAATTTTGCAGTCCCCTCGTTTCAATGCTATCGTGGCGGCTCTCCTGCGTTTGCGCGACTCCATCCGTGTTTCTTGTGAAAAAATCGCCAAGTTTATAAGATCACCGTGTGAAGAAAGTAAAGCGTTTCGGCATGGGACTGGCGCTTTTGCCGGCCTGCTATGGAGTTTCGATCGCGTTGTGGACTTTGATGAACATGTTTAAGAACGTCCCGGAAGGGTCGTTCTATTTTTTTGCGGGTGTGGGGACTTATTTCGCTTTTCAGTGGGCGTTTTTCAGGCCGATCCGGACCTACGTTTTTGGGCATGAGCTTACCCACGCGCTGGCGGCGTGGATGACGGGCGGCCAGGTGAAGCATTTCCACGTGAGTAAAAAGGGCGGGTCAGTGACCGTTAGTAAGACGAATTTCTTCGTCGCGCTGGCGCCTTATATGGTCCCGC
>Ga0206814_10174_pt1 | contig 18146 bp, 17 predicted proteins | sample Alteio_BWOrgCont_90_FD_152850 | JGI IMG/M metagenome (GOLD analysis project Ga0206814, IMG submission 152850) | Enriched cells from forest soil in Barre Woods Harvard Forest LTER site, Petersham, Massachusetts, United States -... | ecosystem: Environmental > Terrestrial > Soil > Temperate forest >...
CCTTGGCCTCCCTGGGCGGGAACCTGCACCACCATGTGATCGAATTGATTCAGATGGGGTTGTCCTGCATCGCCCAGGTGGTGCAGGCTGACGAGGCAAAGGTGGGCCTCGATGCCGCGCGCCTGAACACCTGGAGTCCTGAAACGAGGCAGGATCATCTCCTCAATTGGCTGGCCTCGGGCTACGCCTCCTTTGACGAGGATTCCTTCCGCATCCTAAACGAGGACAAGCCTGACCTTCCCTTGATCTTTGTGCTGCATTATCATGGCCGTTTTCCGTATCTGGACGCCCCGCAATCCTTTGACTACTTCCCCAAACTAGAGCTCAGTTTCCTGCGTTTCCCCGATGCCGGACACCGCACTGCCCCCGTGTGCTTTCCGCATGCCATCAATGTGGAATCCGACTGGTCCTACCGCCTTCCGCCGGGATTCGAGTGGAAATCCCTCCCCCTGGCCCGCAAATGGAAGCAGAAGTACCTCCAGTGGCAATTCTCGATTGAACAGGACGAGCCCGGCGTCCTCTCGCTCCACCAGCAATGGCGCATTGAACCCTTGCTCGCCGACCCCGATGAATACAGGCGATTGCGCGCAGATTGGGACCCTGTGCTGACTTATAGCGGCTTAAGACTCGCGATTTCGCGTCTTTAAAATTGTAACGGATTCGTTGTTTCGACGCGCGGTAGCCAGAGTGCCTGCGACCCGCCGCCATTAAGGTTTATGCTACTATTACCGACATCATTAATAAGGATTGGGAGAATACCATGCTGTTTAATCGAAAAGTTTTCTTGCGCATTCCCTCCGTGGCATCCCTTGCGTCGCTGGCAATGGCGGCGTGGCTGTCGAGTTGCATGAGCAACAGCGGCCCGACCTCAGTGGACATCAAGACTTCAGATTCAACCACCGCCGCCGCCACCGCCAATTTGAACGGCGCGATCGACCAGTTGAGCAGCGCCCAATTCCAATACGGACAGGGCAACTTGGATTCCTTGACGGCCGCAAACGCCGATTTCCAGCAGGCCCTCACCCTCAATCCGAACAACAGCGAGGCTAACCTAGGGGCCGCCCTGACCGGCGTTCTTTTGGCGGCACAGTCCCCGGGACTGAGCTCGGAGCTCAACAACACCGTGGGAGCCGGATCGCCCCTGAACATGAACCTGGCTAAAAACGCGCCGCAGGCCCGCGTCGAAATTCTGCGCAAGGTCGCGGCACAAGCGGGTACACCGAAATTTTCGCAAATCCAGGATACCGTGGCCAGCGTCCTGCTCCCCGCTTTGGAAAAAGCCATCGCCGAACTTCAGATCGTTTACAATGACCCCACCTTTTCCATGACGTTGCAAATCGACGGGTCTCCCCGTAAACTCGGCCACTCGGAAGCGGCGGTGCTGCTGGCAGGCTTCAAGGCCACCCACGCCCTCGCCACGTTGCTTTTGTCCTACGACTACGACATCGATCAAAACGGTTCCTACGCCTATCTCGACACCCTCGGAAACATCCAGAATTTCAACGATTTATCCTCGTCCCAGATAAGCGCGCTCACGACCCTGACCACCCTCCTGTCCCCCGGCTCCCCTTTCCTGGCCGTGCGTGCGGGCTGGTCGGCGCAATTGGCGAGCGTGGACCCGGAAATCCAGAGCGCCCTTGGCGTCCTGCAGGCAGGACTGGCCACTGTCAAGACCCAAGCCGACACCAGCCAGATCAATGAAATCATCCATTTGTGCTCCAAAGTCCAGGATGAAAACTGTATTCAGGACAACGATTTCGACAGCGCCCTGACAGCTCTCGACTCCGTATCGAAGTACATGAATCAGCCTTATCTGGTGACGGATATCGCGACGGGGGCGATAAGCGGAGATACCTCGATTAACGTGAATTTCGCCGCCTTCTTCAGCGTGCAGGATTACAAGAAGATGCTGCCCTACTATGCATTCTATCAGGCGGGCACCTGGGACAGTGCCAACCCCGTGGTCTATTTCACAAACACCGCTGGAACGAAGCCCCCGGTGACCGGCAGCATCTATACCGTCAGCAACATTCTGAATAACAGCGACAACAGTCTGACGCCCGCGCAGCAGGTCGCGCAGTTAAAGACCATTATCTATTGGCAAGATCCCACCTTCCAGGGTTTCCTGCCGGGCGCGACCTCAAACAGCCTCTGGCGCGTCATCCAAAAAGAGCTGGAAGCCAATCAGGCGAACGAGAATAACAACAACAATTATTACGATGGGAATGAGTCCAGCCTCACCACGGGCCTTCCCCATCCCACTGCGGTATCTTTGCTGAGTCCGAATTTCGCCCTGTCCCTCCTCGGGCAATAGGGCCCTGGGCCGGTGAGTCCTAGGCCCCATCGGCCTGACGAAGACATGATGGGGCCCTTTTTTCTCTTTCTATTCATCCCGCTGATTTTTATAGGCATCGCCGCAGCGTGGGAAGATCCCTTTCAGGCGGACCTGGGGCTCAATTACGATCGCCTGTGGATGAAACCCACTCCCTGCTCACAGGATCCCTTAATCGAGGGATTGCCCAGCTTGCAGCGGGAGGGCGTTTACTGTCCTTCGGATCCTTCGGGCTTCTCAGATTTTTCGGATTTTTCATCGGCAGGAAAGCAACCGCTTCCGCCCGTGTCCGCCGCTTTGAATTGGGACTATCAAGACCTCCTGCACAAAAGCGGGAGTTTTGCCCTGGACTATGAAGACGCCGTCTCGGGTTCGGAAATTCGCCTGAACTTCATTCCAAAGCTCGACATCCGCACTTCGGTGCAGCAGGTTCAGTGGGACAGAACCGTTGGAGACAGCAGCCTCCGGATTCAGGAAAAGCAAACGCTCTGGCAATCGCAAAATTCCGCCTCCTACACCTTGGGTTCTTGGGTTCCCTACCTTGTCGCCAACTGGAATAGCGCGGGAGGATGGGAGACGGCCCTGGCTTTGAGGGGTGCCGCGCCGCTGGGCTTTTCCGGATCCATCGCGCTGGGCGCGCAAAGGGAAGTCTATCCCGTCGCTTTGACCCTGGAGGGGTATTCTCCCATTTCCGTGCCTTTTCTATTGCAGCAGGATTTCGCCGCCCTCTCAGCGGGGTGGCGGAAAAAATTCAGGGGGCGCCTTTTAAGCCTGGACTGGACCGGCCGGTGGCGCCTCTCCTGTCTGCCCACGAACCGGAACAACACGTACAGCCTGTCCGACAGCGGCCAAAACCTGGAGAACATCGTTGATCTCGCCGTGGCGGATTCGCAGGCCCGGGGGTGGTACCGCCTTTCCCTTGAAGCGAGCCTAAACTCGGGCCAGCACGTGTTCGAGGGGAGCAACAACACGGAGGCCACGCCTTTCAACTTCGGTTATGAACAAACGCAGGACAAGGACTATTCGCTCAGGTTAAACGCCGAGGCCGGAAAAAAAAACTGGGACGCCGGGGTCTTCGCGGGAGCTTCCGTCTTGGAGTGGGACGGGCTGCGCCCGGAGGCGGCTTTCGATAAGTATTTCTGGGACCGCAACAGCATCCTGAACTCCTACGAAGGCAACATCTTCGACATTTTCGACGACGAGACCTGGCTCTTCGATGGAAACATGAATTTCCATCAGTGGTCCTCGGGAGCATGGCTCGCCCGAAATTTCCCCCACTGGCGCGCGGAGTGCGGACTGGCCTATAACGCCATGAACTTCGAGGGACTGGGCCACCTCAGCAAAAAAACCACCACCCTGCTCATCGCCTACACTGAACAGGATTACACCTATGATTTCCAGGGGCTGCAGGCGGATCTCCTCACTCCGGAGCTAAAGGTTTCCGGCCGCTGGGGCCATTTCTTCGCCCTGGCTTCGCTGGCCCAGGCTTTGCCTCTGAGCGTTCAGTTGCAGGGCGAAAACGCCTCCTCCCAAAACGTTTCCGCTTCCTCCTATTCAGGCGGAACCCGGGCCGAGGCAAAAATCGGATGGGGATTTCTTTAAGTCCGGCATCCGGCGTCAATTACATTTTTAAACCATGGATCCCATTCAAGAGAAATACAACGCCACCGTCGCCGCCATCCACCACTTAAGCCCAGACCTGTTCATCCTTAAGGTCAAGCCGGACAAACCCCTGGCCCCCTTTATTTCAGGCCAGTACGTGCTTCTGGGGCTTTCCAGCAACATCCCGCGCCGCGCCGGAAGTGAACCCGAATTCAAGGAGCAGAAGGCCGATCGCCTGATCCTGCGGGCTTACAGCATCGCCTCCGCGGGACACGAACCCGGGCTCATCGAGTTCTACATCTCGGTGGTTTCCAACGGATCCCTGACGCCGCGCCTGGTTCAAATAAAACCCGGCGAGCGCCTCAACATCGGTGAAAAAGTCCGCGGTTACTTCACGCTTGACACGGTCCCTGCCTCCCACGAATGGGTGGTGCTCGCGGCCACGGGCACCGGCCTCGCTCCCTACGTTTCCATGATGCGCGCCCAGATGCAAAGCCCTTCCCCCTTCCGTTTCGTGATTCTCCACGGAGCGCCGCGCGGATGGGAGCTCGGGTACATGCAGGAACTCTCCCTGTTCGCCAAGTTCCTCCCCAACCTCACCTACATTCCCTCCATCACGCGCATGAAGGAGGATTCCTGCTGGGACGGCGAATGCGGCCGCATCACCCAATACTTCCACACTCCGATTTTGAAGGAGCGTCTCGGCCTGGAATTCGATCCGGCCAAGACCTCGGTCTTTTTATGCGGCAATCCCGCCATGATCGAGGACGTGAAGCACACGCTGGAGCCCAAGGGCTATTCGGTCCACGCGCCCGCCACTCCAGGCTCGCTGCACGTCGAAGAATACTGGTAGCAAGGTCGCATGAAGCGGCGCCTTTTCGTGGGTGATTTGCACGGTTGCGCCGACGAACTCGCCGACCTTCTGCAAAACTTTGGCTTTGTTTCCGGTTCTGACTCCAATCCTAGCCTCTCCGACTTGAATCCTGATGCGAACTCCAGGGGCGACGCCCTTTATTCCGTGGGCGATGTGGTGGGCAAAGGCCCCAAGCCGCGGGAGACCCTTGAAATTCTTGCCCAATGCCGCGCCCGCGTCGTGCTCGGCAATCACGACGCTTTCTGTTTGGCCGCCGCCGCCACGCCGGAGCCTTTGCAATCCGACTCCCAGCGTTTTTACCTGGCGTCCCTCGGAAGCGAGGAAGAGCGCGAGCGGTGGCTCACCGAAATCGCCTCCTGGCCGCTTTTCATCGAGTTGCCCGACATTCTTCTGGTGCACGCCGGGCTGGAGCCCGGAGTATCGCACCCGTCCCGAATGCGCCGTAAAATCCTTTTCTCCATCCGCACCTGGGACGGCAAAGGCGAGGATTTAAAATCGGAGTCCAATCCGCCCTGGTTCGAATGCGTTTCCACCGACAAAACCGTGGTGTTCGGGCATTGGGCCAAGCGCGGGCTCATCGACTTGCCCCGTTTCAAGGGCCTCGACACGGGCTGCGTGTACGGGAAAAAACTGACGGGCTGGTGCCCGGAAGAAGACCGTTTCTATCAGGTTCCGGCGCGCAAAACCTATGCAGCCATCCCCGAGAAGGATTCGGCGGATTAAAGAGGGAGCCGCGCTTCCCTGAAGGCGAACCAGAACGCGAACTAAAAAGCAAAACCGACTTTTAAAAGCTCCGCGTCAAAAATCAAGTCTCCGAGGTTGTCGTCCGGGGTATTCCCGTTGGCATCGTAGTTGTCTCCCAGAAAACGCCCAAAAGACAGACTCCATCCCCAATACCATCCCGCACGGGAAAAAATGCGATCCCCTATCCCGAAACCCACTCCCACGCGGTTCGCAGTGCCTCCTGCATAGTTGTCTCCGTAACCGTCCGAAGCCGCGTTCCATTGCTCATACTCATCGCGCACGAAAGCGCTGATGTAAAACCCGCGCTGGTATCCGCTCAGGAAATAACGGTAAGCCGCATCCAGCTTCAGGACCGTTTCAGCGCCGCTCCCTCCATAATACTCGTACCCAAACGGAAAGGCGAGCTCTGCCGTGCGCTGGAAAGAGAAGTTGGAAATCGTTCCGTAGATAAGCGCGGAGTGCGTTTCTGCCGACGAGCCGGTGAAAAGGAGCAGGACCGGATCCACTTCCACGCCCCAGTCCTTGCCGGCCAAAGGGCTTTCCACTACAACCTGATGGATTTCATTCACCTGGGAGTGGATGTCGGTGATTTGCTGGGGCATGTTCTCGCCCGTATCGAGCGTGGAACGGGTCGAATCGGAAAACCCCGCCGCTGGAAACAGGCTGACCAGCGCGTAAACCGCAGAGGGCAGATAAACTTTGAACGGGGAAAAACTCATAGATTTCTCCTGCTCCTAAACCCGTCGAGGTTTTCCAAAGATGAGGCGCCCGGGAATATAAAACATGCTGTTCGTTTTCCTATTGATTTTTTTGGCGTCATCGGCAGATGCCGTTACAGATTCAACAACCGTCATTGCAACCGTCGCTCCGGCCGTCGAAATAGATTCCGCGCTTTACCTGCTGAATGCCGGAAAACCGGAGGCGGCTCTTTCGCAATTGCAAACCCTGAACCTTTTGGCTCTTCCCGATTCCCTGAAGCGGCGCACAGCGCGCCTGGGGATGGCGGGCTTGCGCGCGCAGCCGGGAAACCACGCCTGGATCCGCTGGATCTCAAGGTTCGAAAAATTCGACGACGGCATCTGGCCCTCCGAACAAAGGCTATGGGCCGCCCGCGAAGCCTTGAACGCGGGGCTTCCTCAAACCGCCGCCACGCTGCTCAACAATTTTCCCGCGCCCCAAGGCTCTGCGCCTTTGCGTCATGCCTGGGAAATCCTGCAAGCGCGCCTGGAAGCCTCCGCGGGGCGTCTGCAGGATGCCGAAACTCGTTTGGACGCCTGGAAAAACAACCCGGATCGCCGTGAAGGCAGCGGCGAGGTTTTGTTCTGGCAGGGATGGGCGGCCTTGCAAGCGCACCGCCGCAATGCGGCGGACACCCTCTTTCTCCTCTCCAGCGCCTACGTTGACGAAGACGCCTCCCAGTTGGCCCTGGAATATCGCTATGCCCTCCTGCTGGATACAAGCGAAATGCTCTACGCCTATTCCCGGGGGCTCCCGGAAAGCCCGCTTCCGGACTCGGCGCGCGAGACTTCGCTGGAGGGGGTTTCGCCTGCCTCTCCCCTGCATCCCGGCAGCCTGTGGGAAAGGGCGAAGATTTCAGAAAGATCTGGAGACAAGGCGGCCGAAATCTCGGTGCTGCAAGAACTTGCGAAGGATCTCTCTTCGCTGCCGGGACGGCGGGCCGCCGTGGAATTGGCCTGGGTACGGTTCGAACCTTCGGATCCTGATTCCGCCATGGCCGCCTACGAACAACTTCTTTTGCAATACCAACAGGGTGTTCCGTCCGAATTTGCCCGGAGCCGCGTTCAGGCGCTGCGAGCGGACACTGCCGCACCCGTCCCAAAATCTTCGCATTGACGCAGAGCGGCGTTTACAAGGATTGATTAGATTTGGAAAAACTCAAGCCGCCCTTGCACCGGCTTCCATTCGCGAAAGCGGGACACTATGATCCCTGAATCGATGTTCATCCTAGCTGTGCTGGCCGCGGTATTTCTTGCGGGGGCTTCGCTCGGGCAATTGCTTCTGCGTCTTCGACTGGCCAAGTTGGAACGCTCGAACATGGAGCTTGAAAACAGACGTTTATCCGCGCTTAAAAAAGCCATCCACTCCCGGGCCATCATCATCGAGCACCGCGGTCCCAGCCAGTATGAGCGCGAAGTGCGCGACGAAATCGACGAAATTCTGGGCGACATCGAAAGCACTTAGGCACCTCGGCACACCACGGCACTTAAGTACTCAAGCACTCAACCTTCTTGGCTCTGAGCGCCTAACACTTCAGGCGTCCAGACCCTTCGTTCGGCGCGCACGCTTTGGCCTTCACCTATCTCCCCGCACAGGAAAGCCGGCGGCAAATCTTCCGCGTGGTTGAGTAATTTGCAAGGACACCATGATTCCCATTCTCACGCTTTCTGAAATCAAGGACGTCGAGCTGAAAAGTTCGCGCGAACACGGCCTCTCGGAATTCGACATGATCATGAGCGCCGGCGAGGCGGTCTTCCAGTCCGTGAAGACGATGATCGAACAGTCCGAGGAGGAGGATTTCGGGGAAGGCTATCTGCCGCACGACGAGGGACACGCTCACGACCCCGACCACGAGGAATCCAGGGACATCCGGCCAGTCATCGCCTTCATTTGCGGAAAAGGCCACAACGGCGCGGACGCCCTCGCGGCCGCCATGCTCTCGGCCCAGGCGGGCTATGGCGTGGTGATTTACCAGTTGCACGCCGACAAATACAGTTCCGAAGTGCAGCGCCTGCACAAGCAGCTCGCAGATTCCGATTTGAAGGTGCATCACGTCCGATCCGCCGTGGATTTGCCCGTGTTCCAGAACGTGGATCTCCTGGTGGACGGACTCTTGGGCAACGGCCTGCGCGGCGACCCGGAAGGCCTGGTGCCTTCGCTCATTTATGGCATCAACCGCAGCGCCCTGCCTGTGCTGTCCATCGACGTGCCCTCCGGCGTCCGATGCGATTCCAGCGCCGTCAAGGGATCCGCGGTCAAGGCCACTTCCACGCTTTGCCTGGGATCCATGAAGCTTTCCGCCGTCTTTTTCCCCGCCGGCTCAGCCTACGGGAAGGTGGGCTACAGCCCTATTTGCTTTGACGAAAAACTGCTGGTGAACCAGCCGTCGCAGATGCAGATGTACACCGAGGAGGATGCGCTCGATTTTCTGCCGGCCAAAACCTACCGCAGCACCAAGTACACCGCCGGCAAGGTCCTCGTCCTTTCCGGCTGCCGGGGCATGCACGGCGCCGCGGCGTTGGCGGCCAACGCCGCGCTGCGCGCGGGAGCGGGTCTGGTGCGCGCGGTGGTGCCGGGCGGGATTTACCGGGACATCTCGGCGCATCTGCTCGAAGTGATCGGCACGCCGGTGGGATCCGAGCAGGACAACCATTTCATGCCGCAGCACGTCGCGGAAATTTTGCCCTGGGTAGAATGGGCGGACAGCATTCTCATCGGAAACGGTCTTGGCAAGCACCCGGAAACATTGGAATTCCTGGAGCGCATCATGCCCTCGCTTTTGGGGCGCCGCGTGGTGGTGGACGGTGACGGCCTTAGCTATTTCGACCCGGCCAAACCGGAGAAGCGCCGCGGCAAGGAACTGGATCACTTTATCGTCACGCCGCACGCAGGGGAATACAAGCGTCTGGGCGGAGTTTACGACTATGAAGCCCCTTTGGAGTTGCTGGAAAACCTGCGCGCCTTCGCGGAGTCCGGATCCATCGGAGTCGTTCTCAAGGGACCCACGACCATCTTCACGGGCCCGGACGGAAAACACATCCTCATTCCGGCGGGAAATCCCGGGATGGCGACGGCCGGTTCCGGAGACGTGCTGGCCGGAATCCTGACGGCCTTCCTGGCCAAGAAGCCGCGCGAGGAGGCCGCGCCCCTGGCCGTATTCCTGCATGGCCGATCCGGGGACGCGGCGCGGCGCGATCGCGGCACCTTGGGCATGGCCGCCTCCGATCTCATTCTCTACCTGCCCCTGGCCATCAAGGAACTGGAAGATCTCCTGCTTGATTTAGAGGACGAAGAAGAAGAGGAATAGAGGCATGACATATAGAAGAGCCACTCACTTTCGGGCTCTTCGAAAAAAGGGAGGTAAGCCCACCCCTATCGGGTCGTAGCCCCGCTCACAGAACCCAGATCTTTCAGCACTATTTCGTGCAGACTCCCGTTGCTGGAAATTCCCGATCGGTCATGAATGCTGGCGCGGCCCTGAAAGCTGGTAAAGCGGCCGCCCGCTTCCGGCAGGATCACTCCCAGAGGGGCGATGTCCCAGATCTCAACGGTGGGATCGGCCATGACTTCCGCCGCGCCCACCGCCACGAGGAAATGCCCGTAGCAATCTCCCCAACCGCGGTGCAGCCGCGCTTTTTGCCGCAGTCCCGCCCACGCGGCGCCATAGCCCAAACGCTCCATGGTCGTGATGCTGCCGTCCAGAAGCAAAGCGTCTTCGATTTTCGCGGCGCCGGATACCCGACACCGATTCGTTCCCCGAAAACAACCGCCGCCGCGCGTCGCATGCACCCTCTCCCCCAGCACCGGCAGATCGATGATGCCGAGTACCGGTTCCCCTTTTTCAAGAAGGGCAATTAAAGTCCCGAACAAGGGGACGCCATGAATGAAGGCCTTGGTTCCGTCGAGGGGATCGATGACCCATTCCCTGTCCCCGAAGCCCGATTCGCGCCCGAACTCTTCGCCGACAACGCCGTAGCCGGGAGTTGTCTTCGCGATGCGCGTCCGCAAGGCTTCTTCCACCTCTTTGTCGGCCCGCGTCACGGGGGTGCCGTCCCCTTTCCACTCCACCGGAAGATCCGATCCAAAATGGGAGCGCAGAATGTGACGGCTCGCGTCGGCGAGGGACAAGGCGAACTCGAGTTCGTCGCGGTAGGTGCTGTCCATCGGCATCTATTTAATTTTAATCTCCGTGGAACGAGCGTCCGGCGCTCAAGATCGCCCGATTTCGGGAAATCCGGTCGCGCCCTGACGGTGAATGGATAGCTCTTAATTTTTCATTCTCCATTCCGACCTATGCTAAGCTAAGCCTAAGCCGCCGCGTAAAATACGGACGAAGCCCTTCACAATTCTGTTACAAATCCTTCGGCGTTCTTTGCTTCGATCAAGATTAATGTGAGCGCTTTCTTAACCTGCCCCTACCGGTTCAAAACTCCGCGGCTCAGGACCCCGTTATCGCCGCAGAGGGCGTTCACGGCGAGTTGGCGAACGCAGCCAAGGGGTGTGCGGGCAGGGCAATACATCGCCCATTGGACCCTTGCCATTCTCCATTTTTACCAAACCTTATCCTGTTTTTTTTCAGGATTTGCTTTATATTTTCCCGTAAATGCAACAGGACGAAGTGGGAGTTCTTCTTGCGGGCGATGCCCGTAATTCATGTAGAGCAAACTTTAGGGCGTTGAGAACGTTTAGAGCGAATTTCCGAATCGAAAAGGAAGCGATGAAATGCAGATAAAGAATTCATTCACCCTTTCCGGATTGGCGTTGGCCATGCTGACCTTGGCAGCCCCGTCTATGGCGGATGACTCTCAAACATCGGCTCCGGCCTATTTCGCCCCTTCCGAGGTCCGGGGCCAAGTCGTTTACGCCAAAGACTGCGCCGCCTGCCACGGCGAAAACGGGAATGGAGCCGGACCTGGCGCGGGTCCTCTGGATCCCAAGCCACGCGATTTCACCTCAGGCCTCTACAAGTTCCGCTCCACCACCTACGGGGAGCTTCCCACGGATGCCGATCTGCTGCGCGTCGTCAATGAGGGCGTTGCCCATTCGCAAATGCCGCCTTGGAAAAACGTTTTGAGCGAGCAGGAAAAAGTAGATGTCATCGCTTATATCAAAGGGTTCTCCCCGGATTTCAAGGATACCAGCTCTCACTTGGATACCATCGTGATTCCCGAAGCTCCTCCTTCCACACCTGAGCTCGTGCAGGAGGGAAGACAGATCTACATGACCATGGAGTGCTGGGCCTGCCACGGAGTTGAGGGCAAGGGAAACGGGAGTTCCGCCGGCAGCTTGACGGACAACTGGGGCAATCCCATCCGTCCGGCCAATTTCACATGGGAGCACTACAAGCGCGGCAACAGCCCTGAAGACATCTACAAGACCATCAATACCGGACTTAACGGAACCCCCATGATTTCCTTCGCCGGAGCGTTTCTCTTTGGCGGGGACCGGCAAATCGATTCCGCAACGCAGACCTCCTTTTCCGCCGGAGAGATCCAGGGACTGGAAGCCTATTTGAAGGCTCAACCCACCGACGCCCAAATAGGCGCCATGCCCCAGGATCAGAAAAACCAATTGGATCAGAAGCGGAAGTGGGCCTTGGTCTACTATCTGCACTCTCTCGTTCGGAGTCCCAACGTCTTCGAGTGGCTGTTTACGCAGGACATGGAATTAACCCACTAGCAGTGAGTAGTGTAGTCAACGAGTCATTTAGGAATTCAGGAGTCTCATGAAACCTTTGCGCTCAAAATTGAAAGCGGCCTTGACCGTCGCGGTGCTGGGAATGGGGGCGGCTTCGTTCAATGCCTGCCTGCTTCCGGTTGGGTCCGGGACCACCCCGGACGGAGGGCTTCTGACTCCTTACGGAGATCCGCCGCCTAAGGTTAAGGATTATTTCGTGGATAACGTCATGCCTCTCTTTACCACTTATGGCTGTATAGCGTGTCACAATCCTAGTGGTCCGGGATATGCAGGTACGGGTGGGGCGAACGGGGGCCTGCTTTTAACTGACAGCGCATCCGCCTACAACTCTTTGGTGGGCCCACAGGGATTGGGTGAACCTTCTTACGAAGCCACCCTGTCTACCTCCGTTCCCGCGCTTCGCGTGGATCCCGGCTTTCCAGACAGCAGTTGGTTGTACCTAAAGGTCAGCGCCACCACGGCAAATGCGCTTTATGGTGCACGTATGCCTGCAGGGGGAAACCCTCTTTCAGCCAATGATCTTGCCACCATTCTAACCTGGATCCAAAACGGAGCCAAACCATGATCGACCTTAGCAAGGCATTCCCGAGACCCGTCAGCTTGAAGCTGCTCACCGTAGTGGGCATCCTGCTGTCCGCCGCGGGCGTTCAAGCGGAGCCTTATCTCGCCATGCGCACGGGATTCAAATGCAGCCAATGCCATGTCAACAAAATAGGCGGTGGGGAACGCACCGAATACGGCGAGGTGTATTCCCAGTACCAGCTCCTGATGACGCAAACCGAGGGCCTCATGCAAGCCTCGCAGAACTCTTTTGACCCCAAGCTCAACGACATGATCACGGTCGGCGGGAATCTAAGGATACAGGAATTCTACAACGGTAAATACTCGTATACGAGCGCTAGTGGCACTGGTGGCGGTAATATCACCAATGTCGTCCCCTCCACAAATCAAACCCAGCTCTCCGAAGCCAATTTTTACATGAACGTGGAGCTCATCAAAAATTACCTGTCCTTCTATATGGACCAGGCGATAGCCACTAACGAAACCGGGGCGGTCGGTGCGCGCGAAATGTTCGGCATGCTGCGCAACCTTCCCCTAAACAGCTATGTCAAGGTGGGTCAGACCCTTCTGCCTTACGGGCTCCGGGTGATGGATGATCAGGCTTTCATTCGCGCCATGACGGGATACACCTACAACACCACCGGAGTCGCCGCCGAAGTCGGTTTGGAGCCCGGCCCGCTTTCCCTGACGGCGAACGTCACCAGCAACAAGTTCTCTAGCGTAGGATCCCTTGTCTTCCGGCATTTCCGCATCGGCGGCTCCTACGGGGGAAGCTGGCAAAATGGGACCACCCCTGTCAGTTCCGTTCATTATACCTATGGGCCTTTCGGTGGGTTCAACTTTGGACGTCTCACGGGTATGGAGGAAGTCGACTTCATAAAGGGGGTCAATTCTGGCGGTTATTTCGTCCCCCAAATCGCGGATTTAAGCGAACTCGATTTCTTGGCCCTTCAGGGTGTCAACTTGAAGGCGACCTATGAATATTATGACCGCAACACACGCATTGGCCTTGATCACGATGGTCAGGATCGTTTGACTTTCGGTATTGAGCCCTTCGTCACCCGGTTCCTGCAATTGGGCCTGTATTACCGCATCAACCGGTTTGTCCCCCAGGATACGGTTGATGTCGGGAATCAAAACCAAATCATCGGGCGCGCGCAAGTCTTCTTCTAGCCTTTCTTCCTCCTGCTTTTGGCGAGGGGAAAATACTTTGAGTATTTTCCCCTCGTGAACTTCCTGTTAAATCCCTGGCCTTGGTGGGTGAGCGGTCCTCTGATAGGACTTACCGTGGGCCTCTTGCTTCTCTTCGGATCCCGAAATCTCGGGGTTTCCAGCAGCTTCCGCCATCTCTGTGCCTTGGCATTGCCTAAAAGCCGCCTACCCTATTTGGCTCAAGACAAGGTCCGGGAACAGTCCTGGAACCTGTTCTTCGTGGCAGGCATCGCGCTGGGAAGTTTTCTGGCGGTACGTTTCCTTTCGTCGCACCCTGTCCAATTCCTGCCCCCGCAATACCATTCCGTTTCCGGGGCCGTGAAATTGCTCTGCGGCGGTTTCCTGGTCGGTTTTGGAACGCGCTGGGCGCGCGGCTGCACCTCCGGCCATGCCATGATGGGTTTGTCCAATTTCCAAAAGCCGAGTCTCTATGCGGTGATTTCTTTCTTCGCCGGCGGTCTGTGCGCGGCAGCCATTGCCAAGCTTTTGAGCGGGGGCACGCTGTGAAACATGCGCGCTACCTGCTGCTGGGAGCCTATTTCGGGCTCGTGCTGACCAAGTCGGAAGTCGTCACCTGGCATAAAATCCGCGCCATGTTCTACTTCCGGGAACCGGATCTGTATCTGATTATTGCCTCGGCCATCGTCGTGGGAATGCTTTGCGTATGGCTGATCCGGCGCCTGCATCCGCGAACGCCTTTTGGGGAGCGCATCGAAATTCAGCCCACGCCGATGCATAAGGGCGTCTTTTATGGCGGGTTTTTATTCGGGCTGGGCTGGTTTATCACTGGCACGTGTCCCGGGCCGATTTATGCTCAGTTGGGCGGCGGCGAGATGTTTGCCTTGTTTACGCTTTTGGGCGCCATGCTTGGAACCTATGCCTTTGCCTGGCTGCAGCCGCGCCTTCCAGATTAACTGGATTGATTGAATTCATTAAGAGTGTTTCGTTTGGCGCGGCGCTTCAGAAAGAAGACGCTTCCGCCCACCAGCCCCAAAACGACAACCGCAATTAAACCGTATACCGCCCCCATGGGGCGCCTAAACACCACGGTGAACACGATGGTAAACAGCAGCACCGTCGCGGCCTCATTCCAAAGCCGGAGGGTGCGCGCGGATCCTTTATATCGCCCTGCGGCGAGCTCGCGGCGGATGCGGCCGCAAATGCCCTGATAGCCGAAGAGAAGGAGGACGAGCGCCAGCTTGACGCGAAACCAGGGAAAGGTCCATGCGTGAATCATCCACATCAGCCACAGTCCGAAGACGGTGGTGCCGACAAGGGCCGGGTTGACGATGGCGTACCACAGCCGTTTCTCCATCAGGATGTATTGTGGCACCAGCACCGAGCGCTCAGGCTCCGGCTTTTCCAAGGCCTCGACGTGGTAGATGAACAGGCGCACAACGTACAGCAGCCCGGCAAACAGGCTGACGACGGAAACGAGATGGAGGGCTAAGGCCCAGGGAAACGCGTTCATGGCGGAAGCCCGAAAATAGCAAGGCTATCTTGAGGCAAGGAGCATTTACTTTTCCTGCAGTTCACCGGAGTCCTGATGTCCCTTTCTTCCCAAGCCTGGCAAACCCTCACCCGCGGCGTCGTGGAAATCCTCAGCGAAGAGGAGCTCAAGGCCAAGCTCGCCCGGGGAAAGCCGCTCAACATCAAGCTGGGTGTGGATCCCACCGCGCCGGACATCCACCTCGGATTCACGGTGGTCATGCGCAAGCTGCGCCAATTCCAGGACCTTGGGCACCGCGTCATCCTCATCATCGGGGACTACACGGCCACGGTCGGCGATCCTTCCGGGCGCAACAAAACCCGCCCCATCCTGAGCCACGCGGAAGTGCTGCAAAACGCGGAAACCTACAAGCAGCAGTTTTTCAAAATCGTGGATCCTGCCAAGACCACCATGGTCCACAACGGGGACTGGTTTTCCAAAATGACCTTTACCGAGGTCACCCGGCTTCTCGCCCAAATAACGGTGGCCCAAATGCTGGAGCGCGAGGACTTTAAGAACCGCTACGAAAGCGGCCAGCCCATCTCGCTGCACGAATTCCTCTATCCCCTGATGCAGGGGTACGATTCTGTGGTCATCGAGGCCGACGTGGAACTCGGCGGCACGGATCAGAAATTCAACGTCTTGCGCGGACGGGAGCTGCAGCGCGCCATGGGCAAGGAGCCGCAGGTGGGCCTTTTTCTCCCTATTCTGCTGGGAACCGACGGGCGCGAAAAGATGAGCAAGAGCCTTGGAAACACCATCGGCATCAGTGAGCCGCCGCAGTCGGTCTACCACAAGCTCTATTCCCTGCCGGACCCGCTTGTGGAGAGCTATTTCCAACTGCTCACCGACGTCCCCCTGGACGAGGTGCGCGGAAAACTCGCCGACGTGGCCTCGGGAAAACTGAACCCCAACGCCCTCAAGGACGAACTGGCCCGAAACATCGTCACGCAATACCACGGCGCCGAGGCCGCGGAAAAAGCCGCGCAGGAAGAGAAAAGCATCCATGCGGGCGAATCGCTTCCCACGGACATGCCTACCCTTTCCGTCGAAGCCGGCGAACATTGGGTTCCCGCGCTCCTGACTCAGGCGGAATTGGTAAAGAGCAACGGGGAAGGACGGCGGCTCATCGAAAACGGGGGTGTCTCTTTCGATGGGGAAAAGATCTCCGACTCCAAGGCGAAAGTCATCGTCTCAGGGGACCATGTGCTGCGCGCCGGAAAACGGGGTTTCGCCAAAATCCAAACCGCGAAGCCCTAGAATTCTTGGGTCCAGAAGAGCCCGGCTTAAAAAAAGCCTAAGAGAATATTACGCGGCTTCTTCGACCATGGGGGCGGACAGGGATTTCGGCATTTCGGAAAACTCTCTCCACTTAGGCGTGAAAGCGGCTCGCTCTTTACGGCCTATGGCTTGACCTAAAATGCGGTCGGGGACAGGCTTGAGATCCCATACCAGTCCGACGGAGGCCATGGCGCGCAGCAGGTAATAGCTGACGTCCACTTCCCACCAATAAAAGCCCTGCCGGACGCTGTTCGGGTAATGATGATGGTTGTTGTGCCATCCCTCCCCCATCGTGATGAGAGCCAAGAAGAAGTTGTTCCGGCTGCTGTCGGAGGTCCGAAAACGGCGCGACCCGAAGACGTGGGCAAGCGAGTTGATGGTGGCCACCCCGTGGAATAAAACCACGGTGGAGACAAAAAAGCCCCAGACCAGCATTTGCATTCCGCTGGTGTGCAGGCCGGGCACCCACCTTTGGAGGACCGCTCCAAGCAGGTAGGTCAGGGCTGCCAGAGTCAAGGGTGCCAGCGCATCAAAGCGATCGAGGAAGCGGAGCTCTGGATATTTGGCGAGATCCTTCACCAGGTGAAGGCGCGTGGGAATGTTCTGAACCCGTCCCCACCAGAGCGCGTGGCTGTTCCAAAATCCATGCTCCGGAGGCGAATGCGGATCCTCGGGAGTGTCGGAGTGCGCGTGGTGATGGCGGTGGTGGGCTGCCCACCAGAGGGGGCCCCTCTGAGCGGCGGTGTTGCCTAAAAAGGCCAGCAGAAACTGCATGAGGCGGGAGGTCTTGTAGGTGCGATGCGACAAATAGCGGTGATAAACCGCCGTGATGCCGAACATGCGGATGAAATACAATGCCACCGCCACCAGGACAGCGACGGGGCTGATGCCCACCCAGAACACCAGCAGCGCCGCAAGATTCAGGAGGATAAAAGGCCACGGCGGGAGCCATTTCCACCCTGCGGCACTGGAGGGCGTGTTTTCACTGCGACCATTGAGATCGCTGAGATCACTGAGATCATTGCGGGACCCGCCCGAATCCGGTTGAGCGATGAGCGGGGCAGGAAATGGAGCGGTATTATGACGAATGAAACGGAGAATCATGGGCCTAAATAAGCAAGAATTACCCCTCTTTCCTTGAGAGACATGCTAAAGCTTACAGGATTTTACGGGCTGACATTCTCTTACAAGCGGTTTTATTAGCGGAGATTCCTTGGGCCAAAGAATCATCCTGACCCGGTGGATCCAATGGATGTCCGCAGGATGCTCGGGGCTTTCGCCAAGGCTCGAAGCCGACTAAAACATTCGGAAGGTTTTTTATTCGATATATCTTTAAAGCCCGAAACATGTCCGAAGTGATATCCCAAAAGATATCCTGGGAGGTAATAGAGGTCTCCATGCTGCTGGAAAAAATTAACGCCGATCTGATAGCCACCATGAAAGACCGGGAGCCCGCCCGGAAAGAGCAGAACCAGGCCAAGGTCACGACCTTGAGGACCTTGCTGTCCGAGGTTAAGACCTTCCAGGTGACGAACCGCCGCGATCCCAGCGACGAGGAAGTGGCCGCCATCCTGCAGAAAGGCATCAAGCAATTCAAGGAAACTTTGGAAAAAGCC
>Ga0206814_10175_pt1 | contig 18099 bp, 17 predicted proteins | sample Alteio_BWOrgCont_90_FD_152850 | JGI IMG/M metagenome (GOLD analysis project Ga0206814, IMG submission 152850) | Enriched cells from forest soil in Barre Woods Harvard Forest LTER site, Petersham, Massachusetts, United States -... | ecosystem: Environmental > Terrestrial > Soil > Temperate forest >...
AGCATCGGCGGAAATGCGAACATGCCGTTCGTCGTGCATTCCATTTGCAACTCTTGGGCTTTTTTCAAAATTTCTTCAGGCTCGGCGGTGGATTCCAAAATCAAATTTACCGGCATGAATTCCCCGCCCGTCGGCAGCGGCGGCGGCGTGACCATATACATGCGGATGCCGGGAATGTTATTGACCATCGCCTGCACTTGCGGCGCGATTTGAAAAACGCTACGCTTACGCTCGCCCCACGGTTTCATCACCATGCCGCCAAAACCGGAATCGGGAAATGTGATTTGAAAAATTTGTTCCTGCTCGGAAATTTGTTTCCACGAGCGGCCTGCGACGTCCGCGTAAAATGAAGTCTGGTCAATCGTCGCGTCCGGCGGCGTTTCGAGTGCGCCGAAAATGACGCCTTGGTCTTCGTTTGGTGCCGGCTCGCGCGCTTGCCACGCCATTTTGAACATCGGATACATCAGCAACGCCAGCCCGAGCCAAATCGTATAAATCAGCGGACGCCGCGCGAGTGTCCAATCCAGCACGCGCCCGTAAAATTTTCGCAAACGGTCGAAATCGCGATTGATGCGGCCGGCAAATCCATGATCTTCGCGTTCGTGACTCAACAAACGCGACGCCATCACCGGCGAAAGCGTGAGCGCGACAATTCCTGAAATGAAAACCGCGCCCGCGAGTGTCAGTGCAAATTCATGGAATAGTGAACCGGTCAATCCGCCTTGAAATGCAATCGGCGCGTAAACCGCCGCGAGAGTAATCGTCATCGCGATAATTGGCACTACAATTTCGCGCGCGCCGAGCAACGCAGCATCAGTCGGTTTCAAGCCTTCGCGCACATGACGCTCGACGTTTTCGACGACGACAATTGCGTCGTCCACGACGAGGCCGACCGCGAGGACGATTGCCAGCAGCGTCAGCAAATTCAGTGTGAAGCCGAAAACCTGCATCAGGAAAACCGCACCGATGAGCGAGAGCGGAATTGCCACGAGTGGAATCAGCACCGAACGAAGCGAGCCGAGAAATAGAAATATGACGATCGACACGACGATGAGTGTGATGATGAGCGTCTTGATGACTTCGTGCAGCGCGTCGGAAATATATTTCGTCGCGTCGTAGGCGACTTTGGCGTTCAAGCCGGTGGGCAAATCTTTTTGGATGGATTCCAATTCTTTGCGCACGCTTTTGATAACGTCGAGCGAATTGGCGTTCGGCAAAACCCAGATGCCCATGAAAACCGCGCGTTCGCCGCTCATGCGCACTTCACTATCATAATCTTCCGCGCCAAGCACCACGTCGGCGACATCGCTCAAGCGCACGAGTTGGTCACCGTTTTGTTTGACGACCAGATTTTTGAATTCGTCAACGCTGCGCAAATCCGTGTTCGCAGTCAAATTGACTTGCACGAGCGAACCTTTCGTGTGGCCGACAGCGGAAAGAAAATTATTTTGCGCGAGCACCTGACGGATTTGGTCAGGACTGATGTTGTAAGCCGCGAGCCGGTCGGGTTTCATCCAAATGCGCATCGCGAACGTTCTTCCGCCAAGCAAATCCGCTTTCTGCACGCCTTCGAGCGCGGTCAATCGCGGTTGCACGACGCGCGTGAGATAATCCGTGATCTGGTTCGCCTCCAAAATGTCCGATGAAAAACTCAAATACGCCGAGGCGAATTGCGAATCCGCCGTGACGATGGCGAGCGTGGGAATTTCTGCTTCCGGCGGCAATTCATTGCGCACCTGGTCCACCTTGGAACTGATTTCGCCGAGCGCCTTTTTGGAATCGTAATTCAGCCGCAAATGCACCGTGATGGTCGAGAGACCGAGTTTGCTCGCGGACTCGATGTAATCTATACCGTCCGCCGCGGCTATGGAACGTTCGAGCGGTTGTGTGACGAAACCACGCACCAAATCCGCACTCGCGCCGACGTAAACCGTCGTCACGGTGACTGTCGCATTTTCGCTGCGTGGATATTGCCGGATATTCAGCGAGCGAATCGCCTGCAAGCCAGCAATCAAAATGATCAGGCTCACGACCGTTGCCAAAACGGGACGGCGGATGAATAAATCGGTGAAAGATTTCATGCGCGATTAGCTGTTCGGCGGATTGGGCGTAAGCGATGGCTTCGGCGTGTCTTCGTTGTTGATTTGCACGCTCACGCCGTTACGCAATTTGAAAATTCCCGACGACGCGACGGAATCGCCGGTATTCAAACCGGATTCCACGCTGATGAAATCGCCGCGCGCAGTGCCGGTGCGGACAAATTTTTGCTGCACAACTAAATTAGTCGAACCTTTGGCTGCCGGTTCAATCACAAAAACCGAATCGCCGAATGGCGCACGCAAAATCGCCGTCGCAGGAATCGCGAGCACGGGTTTTTCTTCCGGCAATAAAACTTCGGCGCGCACGAACATTCCCGGACGCAAAAGCTGGTCGGCATTTTCAAATTTCGCGCGCACACGAACGCTACGGGTCATCATGTCTAAATCCGGATTGATCGCCGTCAAGTCGCCTTCGAAATTATTGCTCGGATAACTGTCGCTTGTCGCGCGGACTTTCAATCCGGTTTTTAATTGCGACAAATCCTGCTGCGGAAGCGAAAAATCCACGAACACCGATTCGACCGATTGCAGCGAGACAATTCCCTTGCCGACGTCCAATTGTTCACCAAGATTTACGAGACGAATTCCGAGCCGACCATCGAACGGGGCGCGAATGGTTTTTTTATCAATCGTCGCGCGAATCGCATCGGCATTTGCCTGCGCCTGTTTCAACGTGGCTTCCGCCTGGTCCAATTCCGATTGCGAAACCGTATTGTCCGCGCGCAGTTTTCGGTCACGCTCCGCGCTGACTTTGGCCCATTCCGCTTGCGCATCCGCCGCGCGCAATTGCGCATCTTCGGATGAGGTGTCCATTTTCAAAAGCAAATCGCCCTTGTGAACGCTCGCGCCGGATTCAAAATCAATTTCGCTGACGGTTCCGGCAATTTCCGGCGCAACCGTCACGCCCTGCTCCGCCGCAACGGAGCCGACGGCAGAAAGCACGCTTTGCCATTTTTGTTCCTGCGCGACGGCGGAAGAAATCGTTTCCACTTCCGCCGGCCATTTCATCGCCATCATCTTGCGGATTTGCATCACCTTGATTCCCGCCACAACGAGTAAAACAAGAACAACAACGCCGATGCCTGCTAAAATTAATTTTTTCATAGCTCTTAAATTAGTTTTTTCCTTTTTGCCGCTGCGCCCGCCAAGAACAATTCTACAATTCGTTTGGCCGCTTTCCGGTCGGGCCGATAATTCCGTTCCGCTAAATGTGACACAAAATAAAAGTTTGTGAGGCCGTAAATGCCGAACGCCATTTCCCGGCTGTCAAAATTTTTGTTCAACTCGCCGTGTTTTTGCGCGACCTTGATGAGCGAATGGACGAATTCAAAATTGCGCTCGCATTTGTCGGCATAGCAAAGATTTTCTGGCACTTCGCCCGGCGCGGCGAACATCGTGGCGAAGGAAATTCGCATCAGTTCGCGGTTTTTGACGACGTAATCGAACAGCGTGGTGAGGATATTTTCCAATTGCTCGCGGATATTTTTGCCGCGTGCGGCGGCTTCGCGCAGCAGTCGATAGCGTTCATCATGCGCTTCATGCACGAGTGCTTGAAACAGTCCAGCCTTGTCTTTGAAGTGATAATACAGCGCGGGCTTGGAAATTTTTGCGTCGTCCACGATTTGCTGGACCGATGACGCGGCGTAACCGGCGTTGGCAAAATGCTTGAGCGCTGCGTGCAGGATTTGCGCGCGCGTTTTTGCTCCAGCCTTTGGATTGGAATCCGCCTTTGCCATAAACCTACCGAACGGTAGGTAAAATTTGAAGCCAAGTCAAATTATTTTTTTTGTTACAGTTGCCCAAAACTATTTGCCGCGCTTTTGGATTTTGGAATGGCGACAACTGTAGGTGAAATAAATGACAATTCCGATGGTGAGCCAGACAATAAGCCGCGACCAGGTGTCTGCTGGCAATCCGACAACCATTAGAAAAACACAAGAAGCGAATCCAGCCGGCGCAAAAAACCAAATGACCGGCGTGTGGAACGGGCGCTTGATTTGCGGGTCGGTGAAACGCAAAACAAAAACGCCGACACAAACAATCGCAAATGCTAGCAGTGTGCCGATGGAAACCAATTCGCCGAGCAAACCGATGGGAAAAAGTCCGGCGATAAGCATGGCGATCACGCCAATTAAAAATTGAGCAATCCACGGCGTCTGGAATTTCGGATGCACGACGCTGAAAACAGCCGGCAACAAACCATCTTTTGACATCGTGTAAAAAATTCTCGCCTGTCCCAGCAGCAGAACGAGGATGACGGATGAGAGTCCGGCGATGGCGCCGATTTTTATGGAATATTCGAGCCAATGAAGCGACGGGCCGAGGCTGTTGACGGCGACCGCAATCGGCGCGGGAACATTGAGTTGCGTATAATTGACCATTCCCGTGAGCACAAGCGCGACCGCGATGTAAAGGATCGTGCAAATGCCCAGCGAGCCGAGCAGGCCGATGGGCATGTCACGTTGCGGGTTTTTTGCTTCCTGTGCAGCGGTGGAGACGGCGTCGAATCCGATGTAAGCAAAGAAAATCACTGCCGCTCCATGAACGACGCCGCGCCAGCCGAAATTGCCATCCGCATCCACCGGCGGCACGAACGGATGCCAGTTGACTTTGTTGATGTAAAAAACGCCGACGCCGATGAAAGTCAAAATCACCGCGAGTTTCAGCGCGACGATGATGTTGTTGAAATTTGCCGATTCTTTAATGCCGACGATGAGTAAAATGGTGATGACCGCGACGATGAACATTGCTGGAACATTCAACACCGCGCCGGTGCTCGTCCAGCCGTGCGCAAAGAGTTGCCAGATGTTCCACCAGTGTAGATTGGCTTGCGCAACGTGATTGTAGGGCGCGGACGTGAACGCGGCGGGAATCGTGATGCCTAAATCTTTCAGAAATGAAACAACGTAGCCCGACCAGCCGACGGCGACCGTTCCGGCGGCGAAAAGATATTCAAGAATCAAATTCCAGCCGATGATCCACGCGACAAATTCTCCGAGCGTCGCGTAACCGTAAGTGTAAGCGGAACCGGAAAGCGGAATCATCGAAGCAAATTCTGCGTAGCAAAGTCCGGCGAACGCGCACGCAAGTCCCGAAAGAATGAAGGAATAAACAATTCCCGGACCGGCAAATTGTGCGGCGGCGTGGCCGGTGAGCACAAAAATTCCCGCGCCGATGATGGCGCCGATGCCGAGTGACGTAAGATTGATGGGGCCGAGCGCGCGTTTAAGTTTTTGATCTTGGAGCGCTTCCGCCTGCAAATCAGCGACGCGCCGCCGGGCGAACAAATTCATGCGTGGAGAGTTTTATGGGATTAGAGGCACTCGGCAAGACAGTTTTTCGAAGAGAAATTTCGAATCGCGCAAATTACGTCTGTTCGTTTTCCGTGCTGACGGGTTTGTTTTCGCCTTTCAACGCTGCCATCACCGCGTGCCACGACAAAATCGCGCATTTCACACGCGCCGGATATTTATGAACGCCTGCGAACACGGCGAGCTTGCCGACATCGCCCAGAACTTTTCCGCTCGTCACCATTTCATGGACTTGCCCGAACATTTTTTCCACGTCCGATTTCGTTTTGCCTTTTGCAAATTCTGTGAGCAGCGACGCCGATGCTTTGGAGATGCAACAGCCTGAACCAGTGAAGCTGATGTCGGAAATTTTTTCGCCGTCGAGCGTCAGGAAAAGCTGCAATTGATCGCCGCAAAGCGGATTGCGTCCTTGCGCCGAGCAAGTCGCCTGCGGCATTTCGTGGAAATTCCGCGGCTGCTTGCAGTGGTCAAGGATGACCTGCTGATAAAGGTCGTTGATGTCGTCGAACATTTCTCACTTTCCGAGCAAATGTAGATTTGCTTCGAGCCGGTCCCAAACAATTTTATCCAATTCCTCACGCACGGGCAGCCATTTCACACGCTCGATAATCTCGCCGGCGAAAGCGTGGATCAACATCTGCCGCGCCATATCTGTGCCAATCCCGCGGGCGCGCAGATAAAAAATACTTTCGTCGTTCAACTGACCGATTGTCGCGCCGTGCGTGCATTTTACGTCGTCGGCGTAAATCTCCAATTGCGGCTTTGTGTCCGCCGTCGCGTCGTCGGACAGTAAAAGGTTTTTGTTCGTCTGTTTCGCGTCGGTTTTTTGCGCGATGGGATGAACGTAAATTCGTCCATGAAAAACGCCCTTCGATTTGTCGTCGAGGATGCCGTTGAAATATTCGTGGCTGGCGCAATGCGGCTGCGCATGCTCGACAATCATGTGATGATCGGCGAGCTGTTCATCTTTCGTCAGATAAAGTCCGTTGAGAATACATTCGAGACCTTCGCCGGCGAGTTTCGTGCGGATATTGGTGCGCGACAGTTTTGCACCTAACGCGAAAGAGTGGACGGTCACATTGCTCGCGCGGCCAAATTCACCGGCAATCGTCGCGATGTGAAACGCAGTTGCCGCTTCGTCCTGCAATTTAACGTGTTCGAGCCGGGCATTTTCGCCCGCGAAAATTTCCGTCACCGCGTTCGTGAAATAAGCGACACTGCCCGTGCTGATGTAACTTTCAACGACGGTCAGTTTGCTATTCGCCTCGGCGATAATTAAATTTCTTGGCTGAATCGTCTCTCCATTTTGTTTTGCTGACGAAATGTAAATCAATTGGATTGGCTCGGCGACTTCGACGCCTTGCGGAACAAAAATAAATGCGCCGTCGGAGAAAAATGCCTGATTGAGCGCGGCAAAAGAATTATCTTTTGTGTGCGCATATTTGCCGAGATGCCTTTCGATAAGCGCAGAGTCTTTCGCTAGCGCGGCAGAAAGATTTTCAATCCGCCCGCCGCCGGAAACCGGTTTGACGTTTGATAATTTCGCCGAAAAAAATCCGTTCACGAACACGAGCCGGTTGCCGGGCAATTTTGTGAAAGCCGCTTCGCTCAAAACTTTGCTCTCCGCGCCGTTGACCGCGATTTCTTTTGCGGGCGTTAAGGTTAATTTTTCAATCGGTGCAACATTCGTGAAACGCCAGTCTTCATCACGCAGCGTCGGAAATCCTAATTCAGAAAATTGCGCGATGCCCGCTTTCCGCAGCGGCGCGAGCCATTTCGGCTGCGACGCGGATTCCGTGCCGCCGAATTGTTTTACAATCGGTTCGACCGCAGCATTTGAATGATTTTTCGTCATGATTCGACTTCCTATCGAACACACAGTTTTCCATGCAATTGAACTCCGTGCAAGTCTGGAGCGCGCTTGTTTTCGGATGTGAAACTGGCATTTTACCTGCCTAATGCTTTCGCAAGACACAATTTTGGACGCGCTGAAATCGGTCAAATATCCGGGCTTTTCGCGCGACGTCGTTTCGTTTGGACTCGTCAAAGAAATTTCCGTTGCAAACGGCGCGGTCAGCGTGACGATGCAATTGACTTCGCCAAACCCCGAAGCCGCGCAGCAGATCAAAACCGAAAGCGAGCGCGTCCTGAAAAATCTTCCCGGCGTGAATCACGTTCACGTCGAAGTTCGCCAACCCGCCACCGGACAATCTGCGCCATCAAGTCCATTCGCGAATCAAAATAAAGTTTCCGGCGTAAAAAGAATTATCGCTGTCGCCAGCGGCAAAGGCGGCGTGGGCAAATCCACTTGCTCGGTGAATCTCGCCTGCGCGCTCACGCATCTCGGCGCGAAAGTCGGCTTGCTGGATTGCGATATTTACGGGCCGAGCATTCCGCTGATGATGGGCGTTCACGAAAAGCCGACCGTCAACGAAGCCGAACGCCTTGTGCCGCCGTCCAATCACGGCGTGAAGGTGATGAGCATCGGTCTGCTCGTCACGGACGATCAACCGGTCATCTGGCGCGGGCCGATGATCACCAAAACCATCCAGCAATTTCTCCTCGCCGTCGAGTGGGGCGAACTGGATTTTTTGCTCGTGGATCTGCCGCCGGGCACGGGCGACGCGCAACTTTCGCTCTGCCAGACCGTGCCGCTCGACGGCGGCGTCATCATCAGCACACCGCAGGAGGCGTCGCTCGGCGTCGTGCGCAAAGGCATCGCGATGTTCCGCAAAGTGAACGTGCCGATCCTTGGCATCGTGGAAAACATGAGCTACTTCACCGCGCCGAACGGCGAGCGCGTGGAAATTTTCGGCCACGGCGGCGGCCAGGAGGAAGCCGCGCGGCAAAATGTTCCGTTCCTCGGCGAAGTCCCGATCTTCACCGAAATCCGCGAAGGCGGCGACCGTGGAATGCCGATTGTGGTTTCCACGCCAAATCACGCGGCGGGCAAGGCGTTCATTCAAATCGCGGAAACGCTGCGGAAAAACCTGAAATAATTTTTGCCACGGATGAAACACAGATTGAACACTGATAAAAAAGATTTTGCGTTCACGCTGGTTGAACTGCTGGTGGTCATCGCCATCGTCGCAATTCTCGCCGCGCTTTTGCTGGCGGCAGTTTCTCAAGCCAAAGGAAGAGCGCAAAGAATTCAATGTGCCAACAATTTGCATCAACTAGGAATTGGGTTGCATAATTTTTTGGCCAACAATCATGGCTATCCTACGTTTTTTGCGTTTGAAAACGCCGACGACCAAGGATTTTGGTTTGAACAGATTCAAAGCGGCGGACTTGAAACTTTCACTCCCAATATTTCTTATATTACAAATGGCATATGGCGCTGCCCGTCAGCTCGATTTTCAAACTTTTTTATGAACTCGATAAAGCCTTCATACGGTTACAATGCTTATGGCGTTCAAATAGGTTCCGATCTTGGTCTTTTTGGACATCCACATTCAGGAAATATAAAACCCATTGCCGAATCAGAAATAGTGGCTCCAAGCGAAATGATAGCTATCGGCGATTGTTTCAAGGGTGATTCGATTTTGGAACGTCAGAGCTTGGATAGCTTGTTAAAATACGGAAACACGATGACACGTCATCAAGGCAAAGCCAACGTGGTCTTTTGCGACGGCCACGTCGAATCGCCGACGCTCCAATTTCTTTTTGCCGACACCAGCGACGCCGCCTTGTCCCGCTGGAACCGCGACCACCGGCCGCACCGCGAAAAACTTTCGCCGTAAAATTAGAATGTAAATGTCGCGTTCTAAAAACGCTGGCGAACGCTTCGCTTCCACATTAAACTCCGCACCTTGCATGGAAATTTTTTTTGTCACCGGCGCGGCGGGTTTCATCGGCAGCAATCTCGTTGACCGTTTGTTGCGCGACGGCAAATCGGTCGTCGGTTTCGATAATTTTTCTACCGGCCAAAGAAAATTTCTCGATGGTGCGCTGAAAAATAAAAATTTCAAACTCGTTGAAGGCGACAATTTGGATTTGCCGGCGTTGACCAAAGCGATGACTGGTTGCGACACAGTTTTTCATCTTGCCGCCAACGCCGACGTTCGTTTCGGCCTCGAGCATCCGTCGAAAGATTTGCAGCAAAATACGATTGCCACGTTCAATGTGCTCGAAGCGATGCGCGCCAACAAAATCAAATGTATCGCCTTCAGTTCCACCGGCAGCGTTTATGGCGAGGCGGAAATTATTCCGACGCCGGAAAATCATCCCTTTCCGATTCAGACTTCGCTTTACGCCAGCTCAAAACTCGCCGGCGAAGCGATGATTTCATCCTATTGCGAAGGCTACGGTTTCGAGGGATACATTTTCCGTTTCGTTTCCATTCTCGGCGAACGCTATACGCATGGGCACGTTTTTGATTTTTACCAACAACTTTCTGAACATTCAGATTTTCTGAAAGTTCTCGGCGACGGCACGCAGCGTAAATCGTATCTCTACATCGGCGATTGCGCAGAAGCAATGTTGCACGTGATGAATCTCGGCACGGCGATGAAGGCGAAGCATCGCGTGGAGATTTACAATCTCGGCACGGACGAATATGTGAAGGTCAACGATTCCATCGACCATATTTGCCGCACGCTCGGCGTGAAACCAAAATTGGAATACACCGGCGGCAACAAAGGCTGGGTCGGCGACAATCCGTTTATTTTCCTCGAAACCAAAAAAATCCGCGCGACCGGCTGGAAAACTTCGCTGACGATTGAACAAGGAATTGTCCGCACGCTCCAATGGCTGCAAGCAAATCAATGGGTTTATGAAGCGCGCAAATAAATGCCGATGAAAATTGTCGTTCAAGGTCTTTGGCATCTCGGCAGCGTCACCGCCGCGTGCTGCTCGAAACATTTTGAGGTTGTCGGTTTGGATTTTGACGAAGCCAATGTCGCGAAATTAAATTCCGGCAAAGCGCCGATTTTAGAACCGGGGTTGGATGAACTGCTCGCCGCAGGAATTGCTTCAAAGAAATTATCGTTCACGACCAACGCGAAAATTGCCTGCGCGAACGCCGACGTGCTCTGGCTCACTTACGATACGCCGGTCAATGACAACGACGAATCAGATGTAAAATCCGTTTTGGCGGATTTTCGCAAAGCTTTGCCACATTTGCCGAAGGGCGCTCTGGTTTTGATTTCATCGCAATTGCCCGTCGGCACGTGCGCAAAATTGGAAAAAGAATTTCCACAATCTCATTTTGCTTATTCGCCTGAAAATTTACGTCTCGGCAAAGCAATTGACGCCTTTGAAAAAGCCGAGCGCGTCGTCGTTGGCATCCGCAACGACACGAAGAAAGCCTTGCTCGAGCAATTGTTTGCGCCATTCACGCCACAAATCATTTTCATGCGCACCGAGTCGGCGGAGATGGTCAAGCACGCACTGAATTCCTTTCTCGCGCTCTCGATCACCTTCATCAACGAGGTCGCACGCCTCTGCGAACACACCGGCGCGGACGCGAAGGAAGTTTCGCTCGGCCTCAAGAGCGAACCGCGCATTGGCCCGAAAGCCTATCTCGGGCCCGGCGGCTCGTTTGCCGGCGGCACGCTCGCGCGCGATGTCGTGACGCTCACCAAACTTGCCGAGGCGAACAACGAAAAAATTTCCGTCATTCCCGCCATCAAGCAGAGCAACGATTTGCACCGCGGCTGGGCGTTCCGCCGTTTGCAATCGCGTCTCGGCGATTTTCGCGGGAAAAAGATATCCATCCTCGGCCTGACTTACACCACGAACACCGACACGCTTCGGCGCAGCGCGGCAGTCGAATTGTGCAAACAACTTCTGAAAGCGGGCGTCAAAGTCACCGCATTTGATCCAGCAATAAAAAAATTGCCGAAGGAATTGAGCAAAGTTTCGCTTGCATCCGACATCGTTGCTGCGTTGAACAGTGCGGATGCTGCCGTTATTTGCACAGAATGGCCGCAATTTCGTCAGGCGGATTGGGCGAAATTGATTCCAACGATGCGCCAGCATATTTTTGTGGATGCGAATCGTTTCCTCGAAAAGGAATTGAAAAGCATCACCGGAGTCGAGCATCTTTCCGTTGGACGTGGCAAATGAAACTCAAAAACGTCAATGCAATCATCACTGGTGGCAGCCAGGGACTCGGCAAAGTCATCGCCGACCATTTCCTGCGCGAAGGCGCGAACGTCGTGATTTGTTCGCGTGGCGAAAAGGAATTGCTCGCCACACGCGATGAACTCGCCAAAAAATTTCCAGCGCAAAAAGTTTTTGCAAAAATCTGTGACGTTTCCAACGAAGTGCAAGTCGGTGAATTGTTCGTGTTTGCATTGCGCGAACTTGGCTCGCTTCAAGCGCTCGTTCTAAACGCAGGAATTTATGGGCCGATGGGCGCGACAGAATCTGTTTCGCTCGACGAATGGCGGCGTGCGATGGACATCAATCTTTACGGCGTATTACTGCCGTGTCGCGCAGTGATTCCACATTTCAAAAAATCGAGTCGCGGAAAAATCGTTGTGTTAAGCGGCGGCGGTGCGACGAATCCGTTGCCGAACATCAGCGCTTACGCCGCGTCGAAAGCAGCCGTGATTCGCTTGATGGAAACACTCGCGGAAGAATTGAAATCGTTTCACGTGGACGTGAACGCCATCGCGCCCGGCGCGCTCGCGACGCGACTCGTTGACGAAGTTCTCGCGGCTGGCGTAGAAAAAGTTGGCGCAGCGTTCTTCGAGAAAAATAAAACTTGGAAAGAAAAAGGCGCAGTGCCGCTCGAACTCGGTGCGAGCGTGGCCGTTTATCTTGCCAGCGCGAAAAGCGACGGCATCACCGGCAAGCTCATCAGCGCGCAGTGGGATCCGTGGGAAAAACTCCACGAATTCAAAGGCGATCTGGGCGGTGACATTTATACGCTGCGCCGCATCGTGCCGAAGGATCGTGAAAAAACGTGGGGTGACAAATGAATTACGCGATTGTCGGCTGCGGATTGATCGGGAAAAAACGTCTTGCCGGATTGCCCGCCGGTTCAAAACTGGCCGTCGCGTGCGACACGAATTTGTCGCGCGCGGAAGAAGTTGTGAAATCGGCGCAAACTGGCCGCACGGTTTCTGATTTCAAAATCGCCGTCGCCGATTCGCAGGTGGACGCGGTGATTGTGGCAACGATTAATTCCGAACTTGCACCCATTTCCGCAGCGGCGATTCGCGCGGGCAAACACGTCATCGTCGAAAAACCGGCGGGAATTTCCGTGAAGCAGATTGACGAATTGATCGCGCTCGAAAAAAAGCACGGCGTTTGTGTGCGCGTTGGTTTCAATCATCGCTATCATCCGGCGTTTCAAAAAGCTCGGGAGATTTTCGCGTCCGGCGTGATGGGTGAGTTGATGTTCATTCGTGCGCGTTACGGCCACGGCGGTCGCGTCGGCTACGACAAGGAATGGCGCGCCGACCCGAAACTTTCCGGCGGCGGCGAATTGATTGACCAGGGAATTCATTTGATCGATTTGGCGGGTTGGTTTCTCGGCGACTTCGCGAAAATTGAAGGCCACACGGAAACTTATTTCTGGAAAATGCCGGTGGACGACAACGCGTTTCTCGATTTGCGCACGGCGAAAAACCAGACGGCATGGCTGCACGTCAGTTGCACGGAATGGAAGAATCTTTTTTCGTTCGAGATTTACGGTCGCCACTCGAAGTTGCACATCGAAGGTCTTGGCGGTAGTTACGGCGTTGAGAAACTTTTCCATTATCAGATGAAACCGGAGATGGGAATTCCCGACGCGAAGGTCTATGAATTTCCCGGCGCGGACGAATCATGGAAAATCGAAATGATCGAATTTGAAGAAGACTTGAGAAAAGCGGAAAGCGGAAAGCGGAAAGCGGAAATAAAAGGCCCCGGACTTGCGGAAGCTAAAGCCGCTTTGAAAATTGTTGAAGCGATTTACAAAAAAAATAAACGCCGGTGAAAACGGAACTAGAAGAACGAACAAAGAAATTCGCGGTGCAAGTCGTCAAGACCGTGGCGAATTTTCCAAAAACGGCGGATGGGCAAGTCATCGGGCGGCAATTGTTGAAAGCAGGCACTTCCATCGGCGCGAATTATCGTGAAGCCAACCGCGCCGAATCCCGCATGGATTTCATTCATAAAATCGGCATTGCAGAAAAAGAAGCTGCTGAAACGATTTATTGGCTGGAGATTTGTCAGGAGTGCAAACTCGGTGCAAGGGAAGTCATTGACAGTCTTCACAAAGAAGCTGGCGAACTTCTGGCGATTTTAATTACCATTGGCCGCAAGACAAAAAGTTCCAGATGAAAGCTCAAATCAAACTGGCGCGGCAAATTCATTTCCGCTTTCCGCTTTCCGCTTTCCGCTTTTGCTTATGATTATCGCACGATCACCACTTCGCGTCACGCTTGGCGGCGGCGGGACGGATTTGCCGTCGTATTACGAAAAATTCGGCGGCTTCCTCATCGCTGCGGCGATTGATCGTTACGTTTATATCACGCTGCACGACACGTTCGTGCCGGATTTGATCGTGAAGTATTCGGAGTTGGAACGCGTGCCGGATGCAACGAAGCTGAAGCATCCAATCATTCGCGAGGCGATGGCGCTCGTCGGCGTTAGCGGGCAATCACTGGAATTGACTTCGATGGCGGACATTCCTGCGGGAACCGGTTTGGGTTCGAGTGGAAGTTTTACAACGGCGCTGCTCAAAGCATTGCATGCGCACAAAAAAAACCTTGTTCATCCCGCCGAACTTGCCGAACAGGCCTGCGAAATTGAAATCGGGCGGCTCAAAGAGCCGATTGGTAAACAGGACCAATACATCGCAGCTTACGGCGGCATCACCTGTTTCAAATTTTTGGAAAATGGAAAGGTCGAGGCGTGGCCGTTGAAGCTTTCGAAAGAAACGCGCGACAATCTTGAAGACAATCTGCTTCTGTTTTTCACCGGCTATTCACGCAGCGCGTCGGCGATTTTGAAGGAGCAGGACGTGAAATCGAAATCGGACGACAAGTCCATGATTGAGAATTTGCATTTCGTCAAAGACCTCGGACTGCAAAGTCAGCGCGCTCTCGAAAATGGAAATCTCGCCGAGTTCGCGCGGCTCATGGACGTGCATTGGCAGCGCAAGAAGCAGCGCAGCGGCGGCATGAGCAATCCCAAGATCAACGAATGGTATGACCTCGCGATGGCTAACGGCGCGGGTGGTGGAAAACTCATTGGCGCGGGCGGCGGCGGTTTCCTGATGTTTTATGCCGAGGACAAAACGAAGTTGCGGAATGCGATGACGAAGGCCGGGCTTGTGGAAGTCCGTTTCCGTTTTGATTTCGAAGGCACGAAACTCGTCATCTCGTGAGCACCTCACTGGAAAAAATTCCCGTCGCCATTCTCGCGGGCGGACTGGCCACGCGGCTGCGACCCATCACGGAAAAAATTCCCAAATCGCTTGTGCCCGTCGCGGGCAAACCGTTTCTGGCGCATCAACTCGAATTGCTTCACTCGCAAGGAATTCGCCGCGCGGTTCTGTGCATCGGCTATCTCGGCGAAATGATTCAGCGCGATTTCGGCAACGGCAAAAAATTCGACGTGAAATTGGATTATTCTTTCGATGGTCCGAAATTGCTCGGCACGGGCGGCGCCATCAAACGTGCGTTGTCAAAACTTGGCGAAGAATTTTTCGTGCTCTACGGCGATTCGTATTTGCCGCTGGATTTCGCGCCGGTCGCGGAATTTTTTCATCGCAGCGGCAAGCTGGGCTTGATGACGGTTTATCGTAACGAAGGCAAATATGACGCCAGCAACGTTGTTTTTGCCGACGGCGAAATCAAAGTTTACGACAAAAAATTGAAGTCGTCGGACATGCGGCACATTGATTACGGCTTGAGTCTGTTCAAGGCATCCGTCTTTGAAAAATTTCCCGCCGACGCGCAATTTGATTTGGCCGACGTGATGCAAAAGCTTGTCCACGAAAAACAATTGGCTGGCTACGAAGTTACGGAACGCTTTTACGAAATCGGTTCGCCTGCGGGCTTGGCGGAATTGGAAACGCTGTTACAATCAAAATCACCATGAGCTTTGCAAAAGAATTTTTGGCGGAAGTGTCGCAAGTCGTCGCGCAGTTGAATGTCGATGCGATTGAAAAATGCGCGGACGAACTGGCACGCATCCGCGAGCGCGGCGGAAGATTATTTATTCTCGGCGTCGGTGGCAGCGCGGGCAACGCCGGTCACGCGGTAAATGATTTTCGGAAAATCTGCGGCTTCGAGGCTTATGCACCGACGGACAACGTTTCCGAATTGACCGCACGCACGAATGATGAAGGCTGGGCGACGATTTTTGCCGAATGGTTGAAGGGTTCGAAACTCAATTCCAAAGACGGCCTGCTGATTTTTTCCGTTGGCGGCGGCAATCTGGAAAAAAATGTCAGCCCGAATCTCGTCAGCGCGATTCAACTCGCGAAAAAAGTGGGCGCATCGGTCGTTGGAATTGTCGGGCGCGACGGCGGCTACACGGCGAAAGAAGCGACCGCTTGCGTGATTGTGCCGACCGTGAATCCTACGCACGTGACGCCGCACAGCGAAGCGTTTCAAGGCGTCATCTGGCATTTGTTCGTGTCGCATCCCAAGTTGAAAGTCGCGCAGACCAAGTGGGAATCCACCAAATAAGAAGGTTTTTCCGCCCCGGATTGAAATTTTCCTGTTTTGGAAAACTATTTCCCTTAACAGTAAGATTGTTTTCCGACACAGGAAAACTGCTTTCCGACATCGAAAAATCGTTTTCCCACGTTGGATTAGAGCTTTCCGATGTAGGATTATTGTTTTCCGACATAGGAAAAGTATCTTCCGACATCGGATTTTCAATTTCCGATGTAGGAAAATCGTTTTACGACATAGGAAAATAGCGTTCCTGTTAAGGAAAATTGGTTTCCGGGACTCAAAACCAGCCGTTTTCAACAGGAAAATGAATGAAACAGGCTCAAAATGAGCAATTTAAGCGAAAAACTCTAAAAATCGGGTTTTTGACGTAGTTTCGTCTGCGAATCGCTGGTGGATTTCGGACATTGTCTGCTGCGATTGGATGCAGACGAGTAAAATTATTTCGGTCTGGCGTGTTTCGCCAAATAAACAATTCCGATTCCGCAAACGAAACAGGCGGAGACATCGCCGTAAAATGGAAATGGCCCGATGCCCAATCGTAAGCCGGAAATGAGCAGGACGACGCCTTCCACAATCATCAGCCAGCCAAAGAACGGAATCGCCACGGCGAATTTTTGCGGCCACAGCGCCATGGCCAGATACCAAATGCCGACCAACGTGAACGCGCCGCAAATCATCCGCAGCCAATAATCCAGCATCGAGTCGTAAGCGATGGGTTTTGCGCCCATGCCTTGCGCGATGGAATTGACCTGCGGCCAGGTTGAGAACACGCCGACGATGCAAACCAGCCAGCCGATGGCGGAAAAAATGAGGAATAATCTTAAGAGGCAAAGTTGCACGGACAAATTACTTGTCTTTTATAATTTCAACTTTTACGTGAAATTTTAGCTCACCTGAGTCCAAGGCTGTTTTTAAACGCTGCAAATTGTCTAAATCTTGTTTGCTCCGCTGAACATTCGATTCAGTGTTTTCTGGCAATTCTCCGCCCAGGTCGAGAAATTCCTTGCGACTTAATTCCATCCAACCCATGCCAGAGTTAAGTGCAAAAGGTGGAAAAGGAAATCCAAAATCGCTCATTTTCAGCCATATTAAATCTTGAGTTGGTGCTACTAATCTGCCGCCGGAATAAATTTTGCCGCCACAGTTTTTCCATCTTTCTGTCCAATCAATCAGTTCTGCAACGTCACGAATTTTAATCAGTTCCTGCGCAGGATATGCTTCTTTAGACCATTCTTTTTGCGCTTCAATCCAGCGTGCAAAACCAGCATTAAAACCTTGAACTGCGTCAATACATGATTGGATTTTTTTATGTTCAATTTCGTATCCGTTGTTACGAAGCACGTCTTTAATCATGCATCTAGCCGTCGCAGTATTGGGACTATTTTCTTTCAAAAGTATTTGAAAAATTTGCTGCCTTGCTGCGTCTTGTGGTTTCAGCGGCAACAAGGCATCAATCATTTTGTAGATGATTTGTTCTTTTGAAATCGGCTCAGTCATTTTTTCTCCGCGACTCTGCGGTTAATTTCCCCTCGGCCTTTTGACGACGACTTCGATTTCGGATTTGTTCTTGGCAATCATGTGCGCGGGCAAAATGCCGCGCCAGTTGACGCCCGGATAAATAATCGCGTCGCGGCCAAGGATGCTGCCGGGATTCAGCACGCTGTTGCAGCCCACTTCCGCGCCGTCGCCCACCATCGCGCCGAATTTGCGCAGGCCGGTGTCGAACGGCTGGCCGTCCATCTCCACGGTCACGTTGCCGGGCAGGGATTTGAGGTTGGAACAAATGACGCCCGCGCCGAGGTGCGCCTTGTGGCCGAGAATGGAATCGCCGATGTAATTGAAGTGCGGCACCTGCGCGCCGTTGAAGAGCAGCGAGTTCTTCAGTTCGGACGAATTGCCGACGACGCAGCCGTCGCCGATGATGACGTTTTCGCGGATGTAGGCGTTGTGGCGAATCTGGCAATTCTTGCCGATGATGGCCGGGCCTTTGATGAGTGCGCCGGGTTCGACGATTGTGCCTTCGCCGATGAAAACTTTTTCGCCGATGCTCGCGCCGGGAAATCG
>Ga0206814_10176_pt1 | contig 18069 bp, 17 predicted proteins | sample Alteio_BWOrgCont_90_FD_152850 | JGI IMG/M metagenome (GOLD analysis project Ga0206814, IMG submission 152850) | Enriched cells from forest soil in Barre Woods Harvard Forest LTER site, Petersham, Massachusetts, United States -... | ecosystem: Environmental > Terrestrial > Soil > Temperate forest >...
ATGGCGGGCGGAGTCTGGGCGGGCGGTGACGGCGGGCACGCCGGAAAGGGCGAATTGCTGGTGGCGGAAGCCGATGAGTACGACCGGGCCTTCCTTTCCCTGCAGCCCGCCTCGGCCATTGTCACCAATATCGACTCGGATCACCTGGAGATTTACGGAACCTTGGCCGCGCTTGAGGACGCCTTCGTGGAGTTTCTGAACAAACTGCCTTTCTATGGGACTGCGGTGATGAACGGGGAAGATGCGGCTTCGCGGCGCATCCTCGACCGATTGACCTGCCGGATACGCACCTACGGGTTTTCCATCGGGGATTATCAGGCCCGCGGACTCGCAATTGACACTAGAGGTGAGGCCAAAGGGATGCGCTTTTCGCTCTGGCGATCCGGAGAAGAATTGGGTCCGGTAAATTTGCAGGTGCCCGGCGCGCACAATGCCTCCAACGCCTTGGCTGCCGCCGCGCTGGCGTTGGAAGAAGGGATTCCGTTCCGCGCGGTGGCCGAAGGCTTAGCGTCTTTCCCCGGCATGCACCGGCGCCTGGAGCGCATTGGAACGCGCGCGGGCGTCACCGTTATTGACGATTACGCCCATCATCCCTCCGAGGTCACGGCGGCGCTCAGGGCGGCGCGGCCCTTGGCCGGGAAGCGTCTGGCCGTCCTGTTTCAACCGCACCTCTATTCGCGGACGCAGCAGCTGTTCCGAGAATTCGCCCAAGCCTTCCAGGGGTGCGACGACCTTTTCGTCTTGCCCGTGTATGCTGCGCGGGAAGCGCCCATTCCCGGCGTGGAGGGAAACTCCATCGTGGAGGAAGCCATTCGGCTCGGGCACCCCTCGGCGCGTTTCCTCGCCTCGCGCGATCTGGCGGCGGCCGAAGTCGCCCGCGCCTTGCATGCGGGCGACCTCTGCCTGACCATGGGCGCGGGGGATGTGGGCGAGCTGGCACCTGCCATCCTGGAGGCTTTGAGATGAGCAAGTCGCACAAGCCCCAACCTGTCACGTTCGGAAACGTGGGGAAAGCGGGAAACGCGGGCAAGGTGGGGAAGGTGAGAAAAACGGGACATGCGGGACACTTGGCGCGCGCAGGGAAAAAAATAGGACTGACGCTAGGGCAAATAGGGCGGAAAAAATCCGCTCGCAAAGGGGCCAACAGCCTTCAGCGCGTTCAATTCCGGCGCGAACAGCGGCGCAAGGCTCTGCTGGGTTTAGGGAAGGTGGGCTGGAAACGCCTCGCCTGGATGTTGCCGACTTTGGCTTTGATAGGCGGACTGACCTACGGAGGATGGAAGGGGTTTCAGGCCTACCGCGAGGGCCGCATTCTCACCGTCAACCGCATCGAAGTCGAAGGAAATCATTATTGGGAATCCTCGCAGTTGCTGGAGCGCGCCGGATTGGAAATCGGATCGGGCCTGCCGGGAATTTCACTGCGCTCCGCGCGAGCGGCTCTGCGCCAGCTTCCGGGAATTCAAGAGGTTACGCTGCATGCGACACTGGACGGAGATCTGCGCGTGCAGGTGAAGGAAGAGGGAATTCTGGCGCTGCGTCAGGCAGGCCCGGACAACGGCTGGCAAGGATTGACGCCCTCGGGAGCCTGGATGCCCCTGCGCACGGCGGAGGCCGATCTGCCCATCGTCGACCTGCAGGACAGCGCCGGACCGAATATCACGCCGAAGGACGTCGCGGCCCTGGCCGGGTTCCTGGCCGGCGCGCGCGCGCGCTATCCGCAACTGTTCGAGGGCTTCTCCCAGATCTCCGTGCAAGGGCCGGATGAAGCCGATATTTACTGGCGCGACGGGAACTTCAAGGTGCGCGTCGATTATACGAATAAGTCCTTGAATTCAATGGAGTTCCTGACGGAGCTGCTGAGGCAGGAGAAGGCTTCGTGGCCGACCGGCAGCACGGTGGATCTGCGCGTGGAGGGTTACGCCTATGTCCAGTAGGCCCCATAACGCCTCTCGGCGCTTTGCGCGCAGGGGCGCCTTCGCGTGTCTTCACGCGCGGCCGAAGAACCGCCGCGGGGCGCCGCGGACGGCGGGAAAAAATTTTCCACTAATAAGAACTTTAAACAACGCACTAGGATTATTATAATCGGAGGCAACGCATGGCGAACCCAATCGTCGGACTTGACATCGGCACCACAAAGATCGGCGTGATCATCGGAGAGATCGATCCCGGCGGCGCTCTGAAGATCGTCGGGGTGGGGACCTGCCCCAGCGACGGCCTGCGAAAGGGCGTCGTCGTCAACATCGACAAGACGGTGAAATCCATCGAGCACGCGGTGGCCGAAGCGGAACTCATGGCGGGCATGGACGTGGAGTCGGTGTACGTCGGCATCGCGGGCGATCACATCAAGTCCATCAACAGCCGGGGCGTCATTGCGGTTTCGCGCCATGACAACGAGATCACCCGGCAGGACGTGGACAGGGTCATCGAGGCCGCGCGCGCCGTGGCGATTCCCCTGGACAGGGAGATGCTTCACATCATTCCCCAGGACTTCGTGGTGGACGATCAGGCCGGGATCAAGGATCCGGTGGGCATGTCGGGCGTGCGCCTCGAGGGCGACGTCCATATCGTCACGGGGGCCATCACCTCGGTGCAGAACCTTTACAAGAGCGTGGAGAAGGCGGGCCTCAAGGTGGCCGGCGTGGTGCTGGAGCCGCTGGCCTCCTCCTACGCCGTGCTGGAAGAGGACGAGCGCGAACTGGGCTGCGCGGTGCTCGACATCGGCGGCGGCACCACGGACCTCATCGTCTTCATCGACGACAACGTGCGCCACACCGCCAGCATCGGCCTGGGCGGCCGCAACGTCACCAACGATCTGGCCATCGGCATACGCACCCCGCTGGACAGGGCCGAGGAAATCAAGCGTTCGCACGGCACATGCCTGCGCTCGGGATTCGAGGGCGGCGAATACATTTCGGTGCCCGGCGTGGGCGGCCGCGATCAGCGCGAGGTCAGCCGCGCGGTGATCGCCTCCATCATCGAGCCGCGCATGCGGGAGATTTTCACCCTGGCCCTGCGCGAGCTTCAGAAGAACCGTTACCTCGACACTTTGGGCGCGGGCATCATACTGACCGGAGGCTGTTCACTTCTGCACGGCGCCGCGGAACTGGCCGAACAAGTGTTCGGCATGCCGGTCAAGGTCGGCGTGCCCAAAGGGTTCGGCGGACTCGTGGATGCGGTGGCGTCCCCGGCCCACGCCACGGGAGTGGGGCTGGTCCAATACGGACTGGCGCGACACGCCAACGGCAAGGACGAAGATTTGGGATCGGACAAGTTCCGGGACCTGTTCAAGAAAATGACCGAGTGGGTCAAACAGTACGTGTAACCGTGCAACGATGCGGCAGTCTAAGGTGTCTCGTATGGTGAGGGTTGGAAAATTGAAAATTGAAAATTTGAGAGTCGGATTCACCCAGTGGGAAAGGAACGGCGCATGATGTTCGCCCTCGAAGAGAAGCAAAAATCCATGGCCAAACTCAAGGTGGTGGGCATCGGCGGCGCCGGCGGCAACGCGGTGAACCGCATGGTGCAGTCCGGCATGAAGGGCGTTGAATTCATAGCGGTGAACACCGACATGATGGCCCTGGGCAACAACGCGGCGGAGAATAAAATCCAAATCGGATCCACGCTGACGCGCGGACTCGGCGCAGGCGCAAATCCCCAGATGGGCATGCTGTCCATGCAGGAGGACAGAGACCGGGTGCGCGAACAGCTTGAGGGCGCGGACATGATCTTCATCGCCGCGGGCATGGGCGGCGGCACGGGCACGGGCGCGGCGCCGGTGGTTGCGGAATTGGCGCGTGAGCTGGACATTCTCACCGTGGCGGTGGTGACGAGGCCTTTCGCCTGGGAAGGCCCGGTGCGCGAGCGCAACGCGCAGGAAGGGCTCGAAGCCCTGCGCCGCTGGGTGGACACTGTTATTGTAGTCCCAAACCAGAAATTGCTTTCGGTGGTGGAGAAGACCACCACCATGCGCGCGGCGTTCGCCATGGCGGACGAAATTCTGATTTCGGCGGTGCGCGGCATTTCGGAAATCATCCTCAAGCACGGCGACATTCAGGTGGACTTCGCCGACGTGCGCACCATCATGGCCCAGGGCGGGGACGCCCTGATGGGAATGGGCCACGCTTCGGGCGAGAACAAGGCCACGGTGGCCGCCGATCGCGCCATCCATTCCCCGCTGCTCGACAATGTGAACATCGCGGGGGCGACCGGCGTGCTGGTGAACATCACCGGCGGCGAGGATCTCGGCCTCAACGACGTGAACGACGCCATGAACGCGATTTACGAAGCCGTCGGCACGGGCGTGCAGGCGAACATCATCTTTGGCACGGTGATCAATCCCGAATTCAGCGACGAGATCGCCATCACCGTAATCGCCACGGGTTTTGCGGCTCCTGCCGGATCGAAAGCCTCTTCCGCTTTCCGGGAGGGCGTCCGCCGTCCGGGAGTCGTGGCGCTTACTCCCCGTCTGACATCTGTAGAATCCGATTCCGTCTCCGGCGATTCGCCGATGGATGACGCCACGGGCAAGGTTCCCTTCGGCGCCCGTCCGGCCGCACGCCCTTCTTTGGTTCCATCCGAAGCAGGCGGCGACGCGCGACGCGGGGCCTTCTCCAATCTGTTCGGTTCCCGCGGCCGCGCGGTGGAAGCAGAACCGGACATCGATTACGAGACGCCGGCTTTTTTGCGCAATCAGGCGGATTGATATCCGCCGGTTGACGCCATGGCATCCCTGTAGATTCGTGAGAAGGTGCATCAGAGGATTTGTTAGAACCTTGTTGTAGGGTTCATCCTTTAAATCCCGCATCCTGACTATTTCTTCTTTACCCTTCTCCTTGTAATATATCGGGAGGCGCCCCGGCGTTGAAGGAGGATTTCTTACAAATCCGTTGGAAATCAGCTTGAAATCGGCCCAGCTCGCAGCTCTCTCGCTTAAGGTTATGGGTCAGCCGGGCAGGGAGTCATAACGGATAGACGGGTTTCGCGAGGATCGGATCGTTCTATTAGTATTAGGGCATCGCGGGGGAAAAGAGGTAGGGTCATGCAAATCAAAGCGTCGATGAAAGCCGTCCTTTCCGTGTTCCTGTTTGCCGTCCTCCTCCAGGGATGCAATAATACGACCGAATCTCCGGAGGGCGGGAACGGGTCCCCGCCGCAATTTCCCATGAATACCAGCAACCTTCCCATTCTGCAGATAAACAACTGGTGGAATTACACGGACGGGGAGGGGCATCATCTTTCCATTCAGGTCTTCGATACTATTACGGACAATAAGGTAAGGTACTACGAGACCAAATTCTCCCAAGAGGGTGTGGATACCGCCGATGACTGGTTTATTCAAGACTCCACCGGCACGGAGTACGGAATGAACCTCCTCGGTCCCTACCGTCTTTTTCTTCCCCAGCAGTTGACTTCTGAATCCGGAACATTTTCGTCGGACACTACGCACGTCACCTACACCTATTTCGACTCCCTTTCCCTGGCGAACACATTGTTCCGAAACGTTATTCATCTCAGCTATGCCGAGCCTGTCGTGTATCACGGGTTTAGCGCCCTGGACATTGCCGATTCCATAGGCATCATCAGGTTGGTGGACAGCGTGGGACAGGAATATCCGGTAGTTTTCGAACTGGACAGCGCCTTTGTCGGAGGTCAGATCACGAGGTATTAAGCGATCTTTGTGAGCCCTCTTCCCCCAACTTCTACATTCCCCCGCCATGGCCGCGGAAAATCCGGTTCAGGCTCGTCCTGAACTCCTCCAGCTTTATATCCACGTCCCCTTCTGTGAAAAGAAGTGCCATTATTGCGATTTCGCCAGCTGGGAGTCTCCGGCCGTCACGCAGCGCAAATGGTTTGAGACGGCGCTTGCGGAAATCGAACACTCTGGAAAACAGTGGCAGGGAAGCAGGGAAGTCCGCACGGTGTTTTTCGGCGGAGGCACTCCCTCGGTTGTCCCGGTTTCCTATTTGGATCAAATCCTTCGCAAGTTGAAAGAGTTTTTCGATCTCTCCGGGGTCGAAGAGATGACGCTTGAGGCCAACCCCAGCAGCCTGACCCATGACAAGTTAAAGGCCTGGCGCACCCTCGGATTTCACCGCGTCAGCCTCGGAGTGCAGAGCTTCGATACCGATGAATTGAAGCTGCTCGGGCGTGTTCACAGCCCTGAAGGGGCGCAAGCGGCCCTCGAGCTTTTGACCTCGGAATCGGGTCTTCGCTTCAGCGGCGATCTCATCTTCGGCATTCCCGGGCAGACGGTGGACAGGTTTTTGACGAACCTGGAGACGCTGCTGCAATACCGCCCCAACCATGTTTCCTTCTACGGCCTGACCATCGAAGAAGGCACGGAGTTCGATCGCCTGCATAAGCAGGGGAGGCTCATCTTGCCCGAAGGGGAAAACTATCAGGCGATGTACCGCGAGGGAGTGGCGCTGCTGTCTCGGCATGGACTCTTCCGCTATGAAGTTTCCAACTTCGCCAGACCGGGCCAGGAGTGCCTGCACAACCAGGGTTACTGGGATGACATTCCCTATCTGGCGTTTGGCCCCGGCGCGCACGGCTACGACGGTGTGAGGCGCTGGATGAACCCCCATGATTTGGAGGATTACCTGCGCTGGGGGGGTGAAGGCTTTCCCGACGCGATGCGGGAATGGGATGCGTTAAGCGCGGACGCCAGACTGTCCGAAACAGTGTCCTTGGGATTGCGGCAGGCCAAAGGCTTTCATCTCGCGGACGTGGAACGAAACCATGGGGTGCATTGGGGGGAATCGGTCTTCGCGAAGTGGGAGAAAGCGGAATGCCTGGTTCGTGAAAGGGGATCCGTGCGCCTCCTTGACGAAGGCTGGCCTTTGCTGGATGAAATCTGCGCGGATTTGTTAGCCCACACGAAACCGATGGCCAGGACTCAAGCTTCGCAAATCAGTTTCGGCGCGAAATCGATGTAGTCGCAGGCCGTGAGATGGTAGTGAATCCCATGCAATGCGCCGAAGGCCTTCCCCGACCATTCCGGCTTGACGGAGTGCAGGTGGCCGAACACCACGTGCTCCGCGCCGGCGCCCTCGAGCAAAGCGGAAGCCCGTGAGGGTGTCAGAAGGTGATCCAAAGGCGGGTAGTGCGTCAGCGCGATGCGCGGGCCCGGTTCGCCCTGCGGCAGCGAGGCGATGCTCATTTTGAGCCGCTGAAGCTCGCGTTCGTACAATCGTTCCTGGGTCTCCAAATCCTGCGTGCTTTTCATTCCCGGGATCTCGCCTTTTTTCGGATCCCAGGCGATAAGGTCGAACAGGGAGTACTCCTGCGTGTCCCAAAGGCGCGTCCCGAAAAAGAAAAAGGGTCCGATGCGGACGTGGTTGTTCTGAATAAAACGGATGGAAGAGGGCAGTTCCTGCTCCATCAGAGACGCTGACGGCCACCAATAATCATGGTTCCCCTGCAGGAGAATTTTCGTTCCGGGCAGGCTGTGCAGCCAGGCGAGATCGGGCATCACGTCGGGAAGTTTTTTAGCCCAGCTGATGTCTCCGGGCACCAGCACCACGTCCTTGGGGCCCACGCGCTCGCGCCAGTTCTGCTCGATTTTCGCGGGATGATTCACCCATTCCGGGCCGAAGCGGTCCATGGATTTGTTCGGAGTTCCGAAGGAAAGATGCGGGTCGGAGAGGGCGAATACTTTCATGAGGAAGAAAAAATGCTTTTTTAATGCGTATGCCCCAGCTCGATTCACGCGTCGACGCCTTTATTGCCAAGTCTGCGGACTTCGCGAAGCCCATTCTGAAACACCTCCGCGAACTTGTGCACCGGGGCTGCCCTGAAGCCAAGGAGACTCTTAAATGGGGCTTCCCGAATTTTGAATATCATGGAGTTCTATGCAGCATGGCGTCTTTCAAGCAGCATTGTGCCTTTAATTTCTGGAAAGCGTCCGTTATGCCGGATCCCATGAAGATTCTGGGCATCCCCCGGGGCGAGGGCATGGGTCATCTCGGCCGCATCACGCGCCTCTCCGATTTGCCGTCGGACAAGGTTTTCGTGGAATATATCCGCGCGGCCGCGAAGCTCAACGAGGCCGGAGTGAAAATTGTCCGGGCCAAAGCATCGCCGGCGGAGAAGAAAAAACTGGAAATTCCGGGTTACCTGAAAACGGCCCTGCGAAAGAACAAGCAGGCCCAAAAAACCTTCGAGGCCTTCAGTTACAGCAATAAGAAAGAATACCTGGAATGGCTTATGGAAGCCAAGACGCCGGAAACGCGGACAAAGCGTTTGGCCACCGCCATCGAATGGATGACCGAAGGCAAATCAAGGAACTGGAAATATCAGGCGCGAAAGTAAAGAGTTTTAAATCGCCTTAAATCGTTAATTCCGTCGGGGGATGAATCTTGTTTTGTTCCAATTCCGGCGCGAAAACTTCCTCGAACATGGCCCAGATGCTAAGGAAAAGAGACGCGAGAATGGGCCCGATGATGAATCCCGGCAACCCAAAAAGCCCCAAGCCGCCCAACGTTGACAGCAGGACCATGAGGTCGTGCATTTTGATGTTCTGACCCACCACGCGCGGGCGCAGCACATTGTCGATGATGGAGATGACCACGGCACCCACGGAGGCCAGCACGATGGCGGAGCCGACATGCCCTTGAAAGATCAGGTAGAGAATGGCCGGAATCCATATCGCGCCGACGCCCACAACGGGAATGATGGAACAGAACACGATGAGGGATCCCAGGAGTACCGGAGATCCGATGCCCACCATCCAGAAAAGCAGCGCGCCAAAGGTCCCCTGGATGACGCCAATCACCAGCAGGCCTTTGAGGGTGGCCCGGCTCACGGCCAGGAATTTATGTAGGAGAATCGTTTCATAGTCGTCGCGGAGCGGCGACCACCGCATCAGCACGTCCAAAAAACGCTTGCCGTCGATGTAGAAGTAAAACATCATGAACAGCATCAGGAAAAAATTCAACAGATTGTCCGCCAGGGCGAGCGTCCACACGGCTCCGTGGTTTAAGGACCACTGAAGTGTCTGCCGGAGACCCGAGGTGGCCGCCTGCGATACGTCGTCCGGGCTCATGTGGGCGAAGAGGCTGGGGAAACGGTTCCGGGTTTCCTGCGCCAAGTGCGCCAGGTTGCCGGGCAACGCGGCAAAATTGATGGATCGGAAAACCTCCCAGGCTTCGTGATAGGCGACCCCGATAACCGCCGCAATCGGAAGCACCAGAACCACCAGCAGGAAGAACAGCGTCGCGAGGGAGGCCAGATAGGGCTTTCGCAGCCGGCGGAGCAGGAACTTGTAAATCGGGAAGGAGATGCTTGTGAACACGGCGGCCAGAAGCAGCGTCATCACGAATTCGCGCACCATGTAAACGAAGCCTATCGTAATGGCCGAGAGAATGAGGACAAAGGTCACCCGCTGAAAGAGCGAGTCGCTGCCCGGCTTTTTCACTGTTTTGGACATGGGGTAAAACTACTTTTAACCGCGACGGTGGATACGCAAATCGCAGCTAGGGACGAGGAAAAGCACCGTGAGAACCGCGGTCCGGAAAATCATGAACCCGTGGATTATATCCGCAAGGTGGGCAAGGGAAAAACCCTGACCCGGAACTTAAGCCTGACGGAAGCGCGCGAGGCTTTTTCGCAACTCTTCGCCGGCCGGTTCACCCCCTCTCAGACCGGGGCCTTTCTTCAGGCCCTGCGCATCAAAGAATTGAGCCAGGAAGAACTCGACGGGCTCATGGAAGCTTTGGCTTTCCCGGCATCGAATTTTCCGGACGTATCATCCGGAGGTTTTGTCCTCAATCTGGCGTCGGACACTTCCCGCAAGGGCGGGTACGCGTCCTATTTAGCCGCCGCCCTTTTGGCGGCGAAAGGCATGCCCGTGGGTGTCGTGCGCAGCGATCCCATGCTGTCGGGTAATCAGGCGTCTTGGGATGAAACACAGCGGGCCCTGTCTCCCTCTTCTGCGCCGGCTGCGGTGGTTGTGGACGTATACGATTTGATTCCGGCGCTGCGGAACCTGCGGCAAATCCGGCAGGAGCTGGGATTTCGATCCTGCTTGCACACGGCTGAGAAACTTTTGAATCCCTGGCCGCGCAAACCCCTGGTGCTGGGCATATCCCATCGCCATTACGCGGAGCGTCTGGCGGAAAATCTGCGGCGCAGGGGTCTGACCGGAAAAATCGTGCTGGGCAATCACGGCACGCCGGACCTTGTTCTTCACAAGGAGACCGAGATCTGGGAAGTTTTGCCCGGCGGTGATGTGCGCGTCCTCTCCCTCCATCCGGGAGACCTGGGATTGCAGCCGGACCCCACGGTCTATTCGCTGGGCTTTTTCCCAAAATGGCGGGAAGAATGCGCCCGCGAAGGTTTCGGCGTCCTTGGACCGGTGTTACTTTACCATGTGGCTTTCCTACGTTACGTAGCGGGGGAAGTCTCCGAACCCAAGGAAGGTTTGTTGTCATGGAGTCAAGTCAGCGGGGTCGCATGAAAACGTCCAAAACGGCCGCAGGATCCATCCAGACCATTCGCGAGGTGTTTGGTTATTTGCGGCGTTACCGGGATCAGGTTTTCGTCATCAAAATCGACGACGCTCTCATGGGGCTGCCGCTCTTTCCGCTGCTCATCCGCGACATCGTGCTTCTGCACCAGACCGGCATCCGTATTGTGCTCGTGCCGGGCGCCAAGCATTCGATAGACACCGTGCTGCAAAAATACGGCACGCGGACACGGGCCGTGGAAGGGGTGCGCGTCACCACGCCCGAGGCCATGCCTTTGGTCAAGCTCGGGGCCTCGAACGTCTCCAATGCGGTGCTTTCCCTGCTCGCGGAAAATGAAGCCCACGGTGTGGTCGGAAACTGGGTGCGGGCGCGGGCCGTCGGGGTGAGAAAGGGATTGGACTACAAGCAGACCGGACAGGTTGAGAAGGTCGATGAGGGTCTTTTGCAGGGGCTCCTGGACGACGGCCTCATTCCCATCGTCCCGAACATCGGGTGGAACAGGGTGGGAAAGGACTACAACCTGAACAGTGGCGAGCTGGCTGTGGCCGTGGCGCAAGCGCTGCAGGCCACCAAACTGTTCTTCGTGGGCAAGGAGCCGGGAATTCCCGTGGCCCCGGAAGCCCCCTTTGCCGAAGCTTCCGAAGTGCATTCGGGCGTTTTCTCCAACCTCGATCGCGACGAGGGAGAATCGCTGCTGAAGGACTATGCGAAAGTTTTGGGACCAGGGTCGAAAGAACTGCTTTCACTGGCCTTGAAGGCCCTGGTGGGAGGGGTCGAACGCGTGCACGTCATCAACGGCGCTCGGGACGGTATTTTGCTGCAGGAGGTTTTCAGCAGCGCGGGTCAGGGCACCATGTTGTACGTGAACGCCTATGATCATATTCATCCTGCGCAGGCGGCGGACATCCCCGAAATCCTGCGCATCATGCAGCCTTATGTCGATCAGGGCGTTCTGATTCAGCGAAGCGCCGAGGACATCGGCCAGGATCTGGAACATTACACGGTCTACAAGGTTGACGATGTTCTGCACGGGTGCGGCGCCTTGAGGCCCTATGGCAAGGCGGACGCGGAACTCTCGGCGCTGGTCGTGGATCCGGCCTATGCCGGCCGTGGCACGGGAGGAAAGATTGCGGCCTATCTGCTGAAACGGGCCCGCAAGGCGGGCTTCAAGCGGGTGTTTTTGCTCACCACGCAGACCAGCGATTTCTTCATGCGGCTCGGCTTCAAGGAGGCGCCCATATCGGTCCTTCCGGTGGCGAGACGCAAGGAATTCAATCGCGCCCGGAACTCGCGGGTGCTGGCCTATACTCTGTAGTTTTCCCGCAACTCTCCTGACCTGTCGCGACAGGTCAGGGGCCTTCCTTGTCTCTTGTGCCGATGCCTATCTGAATTCCCTGTCGAGCACGGAGACGATGAAGCGCTCCAGGCTCACGGGATAGAAGCGGGGGGCGGGGCACCAGATCACGCCCATGTTCAGGATTTCGCCCCGGCTGAGTTCGTCCATGACCTTGTCCACCAGTTCGCCGTCCGGATTGGGGAAAGCCTCCACCGCCAAGTGTTCGTTGCGGACGCGCAGGTTGTTCTTGCGATAGCCGAGGCTGAATGAAAACGCGCGGGTCGTGAGGCCGGGATCCATGAAGGGTTCGATTTCGGGAAATATGTCCGCGAAGCGTTCATCCTGCGGGTTGACTGGGATGATGAGCTTGGGGCTGACGGAAATCTTTCCCGTCAATTTAAGGCTGCCGCGGCTTTGATCGGGCCTTTCCTCGGATTCGTCGTTGGGCCCGATTAGCGTGAAAGGCAATGTGTGGTAGCCTGAGACGATGCCGGTGAGAGGTGAGCGCTTGATGTCGGTATGCTGGTATATCCAGCGCAGGCGTTCCGGATTCGCGTGGTAAAATTCGGCCATGGGGTTTTTCAATTTACAACTTGACGTCAGGCATAGGCGGGATGACCCGCCATTGAGCCCGCTGGAAAAACCAAACAAAAAAGGGTGGGCACAAAGCCCACCCTTTTAATTCAACAGAGGATCCGCCGAAGCAGGAAGTTTTACTTCTTGCTCTTGCCGGAGATGGCTTCCTTGGCGGCCTTGGCCACCCGGAACTTCACCACGCGCTTGGCGGGGATTTTGATGGCTTCGCCGGTGGCCGGGTTGCGGCCCATGCGGGCTTTGCGGTTGACGAGCACAAGCTTGCCCAATCCAGGCAAGGTGAAGCCGTTCTTGGCATGCTTGTACGCCAGCTTGGCGAGGGATTCGAGGAATCCGCGCACCTGGACCTTGGTGAGACTGTTTGCGCTCGCGAGCTGGGTCACGATTTCGCTTTGAGTAAGGCTTTTTTCCGCCATGTATAATCCTTTTGTAGAAGTGGTGGGAACGCATTCCCAGCCTTTCGGCTAGCTTAATGTAAGTCAACTCCCGCTTTACGGCGAGGGGTTTTTCAAAATCCAAGGGTGTTTTTAGCCTGATGAATACAAGGCCGGGTCTCTGTGGGGCATCTTTTAGGAAAGGAAATCTGGAACAGGGGGAGGTCACAAACCCCTGTCCTAATTGGATTTGAACGTTATCGGAAACCGGCGAATACTCCCTCCCTATTTGCCGATTCGCGCTTAGTTCCGTATAATAAGGGTGCATGAGAACAGCCGTGAAACGGGAAACAGAGATATTGATGCGTGTTAAAACAGGTTTTTGGGGTTTATGCGGCTTGGGTATCCTGCTCATGACGGGTTGCGGTAATTTGCCGGACTTCTACTACAATGCCGGCGGGATAGAGCCTGTTCGCCGGGTTTATGTGAACGATCCGGCCCTCAACGACTCCCTCATCACAGCCATGGCGAGGCCTACTGCGGACAGCGGAGGCGTGGTTTTCGTACTTCAGCCCGGCCAGATGTATCATCTTCGCCTCGCCACCACCACTACCGGCGATCAGATATCCCTCTATGGCTATACCAGCACCTTGCTCTCCTTGGGAAATGTGAGTCCCATGATTTCCTCCAACGGAGACACGGAAATATTCACTTTGCAGTCCGAGCAACCCCAGGCGACTTTTTTCGCGGGAATTCTGCAGGCTCCTGACAGTACCAATGCGTGGGAGCGCATCAGCAACGTCAGCCTGGTTTCGCTGAATGCCGTTCCCACGTCCGACACGATTCGAGTGAACCTCATCATAGTGGGGGAGTTTACTTACAACGGCCAAAGTGTCCCCGGTCTAAGCGATTCGGCGCAAAAGGTATCCTTCGCGAATGCTTTTCTGACCGAGCTCGGCACTATTTACCAGGGGGCCAACGGCCTCGGATTCAGCAACCCGATCACTTTTATTGGTTCCTATTCCATTGCCGCCCCGGACTCCGCAGCCGCGGTGGTGGCTTTCGGACCGAATTATGTTCCTCTCTCCGGCGCGCGCGTCGCAAATGCGGCGAATATCTACCTCGTATACAGCATTTCCTATGCAGGCCTTCCGGCCTCGGAATCCATCCTAGGGTTCTCTCCCCGCGAGGTCGTGGACATGTCCACCGATGAGGACAGCCGCATCGTTTTGAACGCCGACGCTGCCGCCAGCGATGCTGGGGCCACCACGATTCTCCAAGGGGTACCGGCGCTTGCAACGACCACCGCGCATGAACTTGGGCACTTCTTCGGCCTGCGCCACCCCACGGCCACTCTCATTGACCGCGCTAACGACAACGATCAAAGCAATTTTTACGATGGTCTTGGCGACACGCCTCAATGCTCGGATCTTACCAAAACGGGGGCCGAGCATATCGTGACCACGGCTTATAACAAGCGGGCTTATTGCCTGTTTACCGCTACGGCAGGCTGCCCTTCTGATTGTGCTCCTGACAACTTTGACAACTTGATGTTCGCTTATTCCTGTGCCAACAGCCAGTCGGCGGCGCAGGCCCAGCGTCAGGTCACCCCCGACCAGCAGGCGCTCTTTGTCAGAAACCTTGCGCTGTTGCAGGGGAAATAATTTGAATTGAGCGCTAGAATTTAGGCGTGTCCACTATAACGACCCGAATCTTGTTTTGATCAACCCGTCTCAGGGTCGAAATTATCCGATCTTCGTTGTAAAATTGGGGGGCCTATCATTTCGGAAAATTAGATCTGGGGCTGTTCATTAAAACGCTAAGGCTTTTTATCCCATTACAAATAAGAAATAATCAAACCATATCTATCATTGGTTCTAAGCCTTCTAAGATTTCAGGAGAAATGGTTTCAGGAAAAATTTCAAAAGGCACCTTATAAATCTCGACGTTATCCTCCTCATTGATATAGGTTCGAACTTCACTCTGAGATTTTTCAAAAGTGGCTAATGCAGTTTTATACTTATTCTGTAATGAATGTAATTCCTCAATATATCCCTGAGAATTATCCAGCAATACAGTAGTTCCATTGACTTCGATGTCACCATTTTCCTTACGCTTGGCGAAACGCCGAAGCGCATCGACGCGTTGTCTTTCGAACTCCTCCATTTCTGGCGACAATTTTTCCATTTCAGCTACTGCATCAAATACAGGTTTGATGCTCGACTTTGTTCTAACTAGTGCATAAGAAAGCCGCTTACTCAAGTCGATCCTTGTCCGTAAAGAATCAATCGCCTGGTATAGTCTGACGATTCTTATTATTTTAAGACGCATTAGTTCCTCTTTTTTAACTTCAGGATTCTATATAGATCACACCAAAATTTGGACTGGAAGAATCCGTCTCTATCAACAAGTTTTTTGTTAAATCACCAGTACTTGTAATATTGGGGAATGTTGCATTAGCCGATTTCATATATCCATTAACTACAATGTCTCCAGATGAGTGAGTTATGGATATATTGGTAACAGTGGAGTTGTTCATGTTGAAATCGCCGCCAAGCCTCATAATTGAACTGGTCCCAAACTGATAAGTCACAAACCCATCTGTTATTTTTAAAAAAGTATTGCTACCGGCCGTGAACTCGCTTAGTTGGGTCGAAGTACCGAATGACACAGAGCCTGTAATTACTGCATTTCCTGTAACTGACAATGAATTATAACCTGGGTTTCCCGTAAGTAATAAAGCCGTGGTTCCAGTTCCAGTCCCAGAGATGGAAACTGACATGGCTGTTGTCCCGTCTCCGGAACCCGAAATACTTGAGGCTACTGTTTCACCTATCGACAAAGAAGTCAATGATAGGTTAGTAAAAGTAAAGGCTGAGGTTAAAGTTAAACTAGTAGCAGATAAAGAACTCATTGTCGTGCTGCCGGCGACTGTTAAAGGTCCATCCAATGTGGTTCCCATAAGTTCCTCCAGGCGAGAGTTTTAAATTTTAAATAGAGAATCCGTGCAATTTATTCGTGATACAACACATTATAATCGGAAGCAAGTGTGTCCCAATCTATCAATAAATATACAACTGAACCGCCATGGCTATTTCCAGAGAGTCCAGTAAAACTTACAGCACCATTAACAGTCAATTTTCCGGGCGTTTCCAAATTTCCGGTTGTTTTGTTTAGAGTCACTAAATTTGTTCCACTAGTATAGACATTTCCATTAACTCTCGTAATTCCGGAAACTTCTAAACCCTGGCTTACGTTTAAAATGCAACCCACTTCTGTATCAGTAGTCTGACTCAATTCGGTAGCGGAACCAATCGTTAGAGTTCCGATTAGCGATGTGTTCCCTATTACTGATAAGGCTGTTCCAGTCGAAGTTCCAATAGAGACGGATAAACCAGTAACGCCAGAGCCGGATCCCACAGAAACTGTCAAGGCTGCAGTTACAGCTGTAGTTCCGTCAAAGACAATGCTTGCAGCTGTTGCTCCCGAAGAGCCAATAACTGACAATGAATTTAATGATAAACTGCTCATCGTATAACTTCCAGTTAACGTTAAATTTGTGGCCGACAAGGTATTTAAACTAGTTGATCCCGTAACTGTTAGGGTATCATCTAAAGTCGTACTCATTTTTTTCCTTTCAGATGTTTCCGTAAACGCCAGTGAAATAGGTAATTATTTGAGTTACTTAGCATAAAATATTTCAAAATATCCTTTTCGTATTCCATAGTAGGGATCATTTCACGATTCATAGTAGACCATGCCGTCCGAAGTATCGACTAGCAAATACTTTATGGTACCCCCATGAGTAGCAGAGGGGAGAGATGTAAACTTAACATCCCCTCCCACTTCCAAAATTCCATTCATGTTAACATCCCCATTAGTATGATGAAACACTAATGTCGAAGTTGACGTATCGCCAATGTGTAAATCATTTTTTAAAATTGTTACGCCAGAAATATTTATGCCATAATTTGTCCAAAGAGCCTCGCCAGCCACAGAGTCATCGATCTCGCCCATTTCGATTTCGGTGCCTAGATTTAGGCCATACATAGATGAATTTCCTGTGACAGATAACGCTGTTCCTGAGGCACTCCCGGTAATGGACACTGAAAGACATGGCGATGGGTAATCATAATAGGTGGAAGTTATTGACAATGCTGTTGAACCATTACCAGTGCCTACTATGTTTACTGCGGGGGCAGCGCCTGAATTTCCTGTAATTGTCAACGAACTAAGCGATAAACTATTTATTGAATATGTGCCTGATAAAGTTAAACTGTAAGCAGATAAAGCGGCCAATGTTGTATTACCGACAACCGTTAATTCTCCACTTAAACTTGTTCCCACTTAGTTCCTCCTCGGCTTTCCCTAATAAGTTCCTTTAGAAGATGCTTGAATAAGCTATCGTCAGGTTCATTATTTTTCAATGGGATTTACAAGAAAAGTTTCCTGAAGTGTTACAAAATTGTAACGCTATATTTGTCCCTTTTTTTGGCGATATCTCGTCACTTAAGTCAATTGTGCAGATTAAACCCTTTTAAATTTCTGTTATGGTTTAGAATGCGGATTGTTTTCAAGGCGAAAGTCTTTGTGGTCCCATTAGATTGATTTTTGGTAGAATTTTAATGGCTCCGGAAAATGTTACCACTGAATGGAACCCCTTTTTGCCAGATAGTGAGAATCCGATGTTTGAATTTTGAAGAAGTTGAGCCGAATTTAAGGCAATATGTTTGTAACATGGCCGCAGGATTGTCCAGTATTGTTCAAAATCTTCAAAGGCCAACTCTTATCCGGATCAGGTTTGATGGTTTTCAAAACAGGACGCATTAAGATTTCATTAAATTCAACCCTTTTCCAGGTAATGTGGTGATTTTGATGAAATTTCGAAAATCTCATTTATGGATAAGCTTCAAATTTATCAGAAACTGATATTGAATATTACAATGGATCTCCAACCAAAATATTTAAAATGCCTCTTGACTTTATTTTTGCGGAGCCATATTTTAAATGGATTAGGAATTAGGAAAGTCTATCCCTCATAATAGCACGGAGAAAAACATGTCTTCAGAATTAACAACTACTTCACTCGAGGCAACTGGAACTGTTACCTTAGATACGCTTGGCGGTTCAGGAGATGGTTATGTTGCTGTGGACAATAGTGGGGTTTTGTCCGTGGCGACAAACTTGACCATATCGTCATTAGAAGTCACTGGCACGACAACGTTAGATGGGCTAAGTGGTTTTGGGCCCGGTTCAGTAGCTGTGGATAATTATGGTGTATTATCATGGAAAGCAA
>Ga0206814_10179_pt1 | contig 17948 bp, 12 predicted proteins | sample Alteio_BWOrgCont_90_FD_152850 | JGI IMG/M metagenome (GOLD analysis project Ga0206814, IMG submission 152850) | Enriched cells from forest soil in Barre Woods Harvard Forest LTER site, Petersham, Massachusetts, United States -... | ecosystem: Environmental > Terrestrial > Soil > Temperate forest >...
GATAAAGCGGATCCCAACGTAAATAGGCGGTTGAAAATGTGCAAAAAACGGCCAAAGCCCAAAGTAGGGCGTCGCGTTTTAGGAGGCTTCGGCTGAGCGCCGCGGTACTTACCAGGACAATTCCAATGACCGCGGCACCAGCGCCTTCAAAAAATGGACGAAGCGCAGCTCCAGCGCCCCAGGCTAGATAGGCTGCGGCAAGAATAAGGATGATTAAAAATGACGGTAGAACGAAGACGATCCCAGAAAGGGCCCCACCCCAAAAGCCATGGCAGGACCATCCCAGGTACATGGCAACTGGCGTTGCCAGCGGACCCGGAACGAGTTGCCCCAGTGCCAAGGCTTCCTGAAATTCCGTTTCGCGAGTCCAATGATAGCGTTGCACCATGTCCCGACGCATGCGTTCTGCCAGCGCTATGGAACCGCCAAAGCCTGTCGCACCGAGATGAAAAAAATATTTAAGGAGAACGCCCAGGGAAGGCCGTTCAATGTCGAATTTCAAATTCTGCGTTGAAGTCGTTGCTGGAATAGGCTTCTTGTACTTCCCGATCAATGTATCCTCCCAGGCGGGAATCGCGAATGGCTTTAAGATAGGCCTCAATCTCGCGTTCGTCGGCGAGAATGACCAATTCGACCTCTCCGGTGGGCAAATTTTTTACCCAACCCTTCAGCTTAAAGCTCGCCGCAATCTTTCGCGCGCTCGCTCGAAATCCAACGCCCTGAACTCGACCGCTATATTTCACTAAAACGCAGTTCAATGCGAGGCACTCCTCATTTGCGCGAGGGTCGCGAGATATTTTTTGGCGTCCTGATTGTCGGGCTCCAATTTCAGCAAGTTCGTCCAGACCTCCGCAGCACCGCTGAGATTCTTACTCGTGGCGTAGGCGATCCCGAGATTGAGCATAGCCGCACCATAATCCGGACTCAGGCGTATGGCTTCACGCAAATTTTGCGCGGAAGCCTGGGTGTCTCCTGCCTGGCCGAGACTGGCTCCCAGCATATTGTGGGTTTCCGGTGAATTGGGATTATTTTCAAGATCCTTCTGATAGGCCTGGCTTGCCTGCGCAATGGCTCCACCACTGCGCAAGACTTCGCCCAGTTCGTACCAAATGCCCACAGATTGCTGGGGAGTAAATTCTTTGATGTCCATCTGAGCGGCGTCCTGGAGCATCGCCGCGGAAAGCTGGAGTTCACCCGTTTTCTTTTTGCGCAGACCTTCGCGCATCAATCGCTGGGCAGCTATTTCGCGGCCCGAAAAATAACCCGTCACTAAAGCGAGTAGCGCCGCCACGGCGAGCCCATTGAGCCAGGATCCGCGCCCCTGCGCAAGACGCGCCCTCGCTGGAAAACAAAGAAAACCCAAAAGCATCCAAAATGCGACGGCCGAAGGGGGAATATTAGAAAAGGTATTTAAAAGCGAAACCCCCAGCATCCCAAAGCTTCCCAGAGCCGCCGCCCAGGCTTCGCTCTCTAATGATTTCAAGCGTTCAAAGCTTCGAGCCGTGGCAAGCGTCCAACTGGAAACAAATAGAAGGAGTCCAAGGATGCCCATTTCACAGAGGATATAGAGAAAATTTTCATGGGGTAGCCAAGTCACTACATAGTTCCAGCCCTTTTCGGTGGCAAGGATTCCAGCCTGGGTGTCAGCAAAACGGCGGCGGTATTGAGTGAGTCCAATTCCCTGGATCGGCTTCTCTTGCCAAAGACGCAGGGCCACTTTCCACATCATCAAGCGATTGGTCACAGAAGCAGATTTCCCAAGCTCCAATTGACTCCGTGAGACGAAAAGGGCCGCAGAAATCGCCAAGAGAATTACGACCGCGATGCCAATCAAGGCCTTGCGGTTCAAGTTCCAGCGCTGCCGCAGTGCCCTGCCGGGTTCCAGGAGGGCCCAAATGAGGACCGCTAGAGCCGCCAGCGCCATCCCCAACCATACTCCCACCGTCCACGAGTACAGCTGTACCAAACTGATAACAAAAAGGATCAGCCCGTAACGAAATTGTTTTTTGACGTCGCAAGATAAAAAGAGTCCTAACGCCACGCCCCAGGCCATGACCAAATGGCCTCCAAAAAAATTCGGATTGCCAAGGGTACCCAGAGGCCGGCCTGCAAAATTAGTACTCCACTGCCAGGGGTCCATATTGAAATGCTGCGCAATTCCATAGAGGCTGGCCAGGACACAGGCGCTAAAAAAAGCCCAAAGAGCTTTTCGACGTTCGGAGCTCGTCAGGACGGCGGGGAGAAAGAAAAAAAGGCTATACAGTGAATATTCGTACGCATTTTTAGCAGCTGCCTCTTGATCCGGAGACAGGATCGCGCAAATCCAGAGCCAAAAAATCCAGGCGGCCAGCGCGCGAGCCGCCCAGGTCTTCAGCAATTCTTTCAAGCTCCATGAGCGCGTTACAAAAAAAGGTAAGAGAGCGAAGGGGATAAGAATCTTGATCCAGGCAAGTTCAATCGGATTGAAGGGGTCCTGGCATTCCTGCCAAAACACCAGCTGCATCCCGAAAAGTAGCGTAAGGAGCGCTAACTGAGAAAAAAAAGGGGAAATTTTTTGAAGTTTAGCGAGCATAACCCAGTGCCAGACCGCGCTTGGCTCCGGCATTTTGGGCCCGAGGGCAAGCTGGGACATAGGAAACGAAGCCTAGCTTCTGACGCTTCATGCCGAAGGCGGCCTAGAAAATACAAAGGAACAACTGACCCAACAAATCATGATGAAGCATGCCACTAAAAAAAACATGGCAAAGAGCCAAAAGGGCGAAAAACGAGGTCCGAAGAGAGGTTTACTCTCTTCCCCTTCTTCAAGCTTATCTTCGTGAGGAAACCACGTTTTGGACATTTATACGGCCGAAGGAGGATTCTCAAAGGGATCGGGAGTCCGAATGCGGGGATTCATTTCCCTGTCCTGACCCGCGATGGCCGCTTCTCCCGGATTGATGGGAGAAAATGCCGTGATACCACGATCGATCAGAATGCTGAAATCAAAGGTTGCCTGCTGCTGCATCAGGGCCTTTTGGAAAATCTCTTCTTTGCTTTCTTCATCGCTTGCTTTCATCCACTGAACAAAGTTTTCTTTTTCAACGAACCATCCAAAGGCCGGTCGACGGAAGGTATTGGCGACCACGCTGAGGAAAAAGGGGTGCTGATCCCGGCCAACAATATCTTTCACGTCTTCAGCGGGCAGGGCGTCGGTGGTGCTGATGGCCACAATTTTCTTATCTTCGAACTGAACCAAAAGGCTCGCCCAAAGCGTGTCCCCGTCGAAGACCCCCAGCACAAAGCTGCACGATTGAGGTAACATCTTATCGACAAAACGCTGGATCCTCCGAAGCGGCATGGCATTCCAGATCAGATCTCGTTTGGGTGAAATCGCATGGCCCGGCATTTTCATGCGCTGATCAAAATCAAAAAGTTCAAAGACATCCCGTTCCGTTTCATAGGAGGCTTCCGATTGAATCTGGGCCATGCCGCTAGCAAAACTTTCGGGATCGAGGACCCAAGCCTCAGCTACTTCGGGATGAGCGGCTCTCAGAGCATCGGCAGCCGCCTGAGGATCCTGGATGCTTTCACTGCCCAGAGGCAAGTCTCCCAGACCCGTTTTCCAGACTCGCAGGACTTTCCCCTTCTCATGCAGTAAAAAAATGCGTGCTTGCTGACGATGGGCCAAGCTCAGTTCACTCAATCGTCGCCAATGCAAAGCGTTCAGATGGCTTATTTTACAATTTTTGTTTAGCACGGGATCACCTCCCAAACCTTAATTTCATGGGGAGCCAGGCGTACTTCCCGTTCTTCCACTGCGCCTAAAAATTTTCCCGAACTCCAAAGCGGTTTCAGCACAAATTTGCCTTCCCGCACGACCGTACAGGGCCGTTCTTCGGAATGAGGATTGCGGACAAAAAGAACGCTGCGCCCGGAAGCTTTGTGCAGGGCCAGATCCAACGAATTATCCGAAAGCGTCAACTCAGGGATCACCTTGCCCTTACGAATGAAGCTGGAAACCTGTTTCGGATCGAATTCCCGGAGATACAGCAACTTGCCGTCTCCGATACTAAGGGCCTTCCCCTCTTCAATCTTAAGATCCGACCATGCCTCCATCGCACCAAAACGGCTATTCAAGCTCGGCAACTCCGGTCCGATGACCAAGAAGCCGCCCGCCTCGACAAAGGAACGGAGACGTTTAGTATAATTTTCATCGCTATAGGCCCAGCTGGCAGCGATAGCAAAACTGTATTTTTTTATCTTATCCGTGGGAATGGAGGAGTCCCCCAACGCATAGCTGAAACTATTATCTTTAAGCCAGGTTTGACCGGCCTCATAAAAGGTCCCAACGTCTGCGAGTTCCGTGCTCGCCCCGATCAATTCCTTTTTCAAGGGCTGACGCCATAGCTCGGCTGGAAAAAATCCACGATCGGCCATCTGGGCCGGACGCGTTGAGGCGGCCTGAACTTGTTGGAACTCTCGGCTTTGAAGCAAGACAGCAACATTTTGCGGAGAGCTTTTGCTCCATTCCTGTTCAGTCAAAAATTTATTAAATCGCCGTAAAAGCTGGGCCATTTCGGGCCGTTCGTCTCCGTCGGCAGATATAGGGCTTCCCAACCAACGTTCACGTTCCACGAGCATATAGAAATTCAGAGCCCTGGCTCCACCCATAATCGGGGCAAGAAGTCTTGATTCAGCATCGTGCTGATCGGGAGCCACGGTCTCAAAGGGCCAAGATCCGCTTCCAAATTCAGGGACGTAGGGCAAAAGACTTTGGGCCGAGAGATAACGCGCCTGATCGACACTATGCTGCGTATTGGTCGCGTCACCAAAGCTCTCGATCCCACAAAATTCGATGCCCGAATCCTTCTCAAGATCCGTCACATTGAAAGGCGTGCTGGGGGATCCCGAAAAACTGTGGAAAAACGGAACCGCGCCCAAGCCCTTGGACTTAAATAGTTCGGCCATTTTCGAGAGGAACCAGAGCAACTGATATTCTTTATACTCGCTCCAATCCAGTCCGCGTCGCAGCCCCGCCTTAGAGTCAAGCTCCGGCTTGCGAGGAGCTTCGACGTCATCAAAGGATTTATGTTTGCTTTGATAGGCTTCGTTAATTTGTTTAAGTTGCCGATATTTCAATTCAAGAAAATGACGATAGAGTTTCAGTGACGGCAGCGAATAGTCATTGTCATAATTTCCAGGTCGCCCAAAAAATCCGGCGTCGTTGCCTACCTGAATCGCCATCACTCCACCGTTTGGGTAAAGATGCTTTTGAAGCAAGGGTGCCAAAGCAGCAAGAAAGGGCTCGAATTCGTTGATCAGCTCTTCGCTCGCATAGGAAGGTACGGCAAATTGTGAGCTGGCCTGGGCTGAGATGCAGGGCGCCCCGAAACTATCCCGAGACCAATACTGTTCGCCGTGAATAATCCGCGACGGATAGCCGAAATCGGAAAGTCCCGCGTTGACGTGTGGGCCCAGGCGAAGCAAGGCCTTCAAACCCTTCTCTTCACAAAGACTCAAAAATCGGTCCAGATTCTTGGCGGCGTCCACGCGTCCGAAGTCGTATTCGCCAGGGCTGATTTCATGGACAGACCAAGGTACAAAGGTTTCCACGATATTGAATCCAAGGCTCTTTACTTGATCAAGGATGAAGCTCCATTTTTCTGGGTCCAATCGCCAATAGTGAACTGCGCCAGAAACTAGGGGCAAAAGGTTGCCATCCACTTCCAAGCCGTTATATCGAACTTTGATAGGCATATTTGGGAGGAATTCCTTCAAAATACTACAAAATATTGTATCTAGAGATAAGGAGGATACTACAGAGTGGGGTAGGAGTCAATCCAAGTCAAAATGCGGCTTCTGCTTTGAAGTTCCTGAGTAGAGACACGGTGAAAATCGATCCATCGTCCTAAGCGCGTCATCTTCGGAGCAACATTTTTTGAAAATGCACTACATCAATCGACGCATCATAGGCTTCGTCAAAAATCCCCTTTTTTGAGCTTCCTAGAAAGGTTTCCATCTGTTTGCGGACATTAAACAGGACGCTAGATGCTGGACTCTTACGCAAAGCTTTTGCCCAAAGTAAGGTCAGCTTCCTCCAATCCATTTTTTGTTTTCGGGAAGTTCCTCCGCCGCCAATTCAAAATATACGAATGCCTATCCCGTCAAAACAAAATCTGATTCATCTGTCCCCTCTGGAAACTCTTTTTGCTGCAAGTAATTGAATCCCGTCGAAATGGCGCACCTAGGAAGGTCCAATGCCGCGACCAATCCACGATGTCTTTCCTCGCTCCGGCCAACGTGTCCCACATGCTATTAACCCAATCCGTAACCGCATTCGTTCCATTTGGATCGTGATAAAAAATTGGGTTATTGTTGACGTAGCGGTATAGATTTGGACCACCAAATTCGTCAATAGGATCTCGACTCAACCACCGCCCTAGATTGGGATTAAACGCTCTATAAAGCGCAAAATTCAGTCCACTTTTCCAATGAAAATAGAAACCCGTGAATCCCATGTCGAGGAAGTCTATTCCGCTAACTTGAGTGCGTCTTCCCCAAGGATCATAAGAGAATGAGGCTAATGTATTTCCGCTTGCATCAAGCGTTTCCCAAATACTCCCCAAATGATCCCTGGCATAAAATCGAGACAAGCCGAGTACTAAATCTTCCTGCCCATAGGCAAAGTATCGCTTCTTAACTGTAGAGCCGGTAGAATCTCGTTCTTCCGCTCTATTAAGACGATCCCAAACATATGTCTTTGAGTCATAAGCCGTTCCACCTGCCAATTCCGTCCTTTTTACCATCCTCGAAAATCCGTCATAAGCAAAAGTGGTAGTCGAAACAGAGCCTAGATAAACAATTTCCACCAATCTGTTTCCGCATCCCATGAATAAGCCATGGTCCCATCGTTGGTCAAGTTCCCATTTTTATCATACGTTAAAGTCCCGCCAGTCGCACTCAACGCGGTCACTGAATAAGTATGCCCAACCGTATTCCCGTAAAAATCTGTCGTCTCTACTCCGACATCCGTTGTTCCAGCCGTAAGCGAAACAAATCCTTGAAAAACGTTGTTCGGTTCTAACTTCGCTAATTTTCCATTGATCGTGGCTCGTATACCTGAATATTTTGCCCTAAGGCAGGGTACGAAGGCATTTGGGTGCTCCGTCCCGAAACTATGGAAGACTAATCCTAATCGTTTTTTAGCCTATCCGATAAAATCATTGTTTTTAAAGTATTTTCTAGGCTTCAGACCTGGCATGGCAATTGCAATTATACCTTTGCATACTAACTCTCTGGAGATCCAATGTCAGCCCAATTGCTCATCAAAGACCAACCCGTAGTTCACGACCTGAACATTATGACAAAAATGCTCTGGCAAAAACAATCAGCGATGCAGACCACGCCACGCTACCATGAAAGCAGCCCCAAACGCTGCTTCTTGAACCCAAACCGCATGATCTCCGACCTGCTTTCGAGCTTCGAAAACCAGCTCTACAGCCGACAGGTTCATCTTGAAGTCCAGCAATCCAAATGCGGTGTGCTCCACGTCGACAAAATGATGGCGGAAAATATCGTCAAACTTCTCTTAGGACGCATCTTATCGATCACGGAAGCCGGGGCAACCTTGCAAATCGATTGGATCCAGGGAGAATCAACCCTTACGCTAAATATCAAACTGAAATCCGCTCCGCAATCTCGTCTCAAAGGAATTCCAGGACCCCTAATGCCACTACAGCTCAACTTGATGCGGCAACTCGACGAGGGTGGGATTCGCTACCGCTCAAACAGCAGCAGTGGTCCCTGGCAGTTGGTCTTCGATTCCAGCAATATCTAAGCGCCGCATCATTAAAATTTCGGTCTATTCAAAGCAAAAGACCCAGGCTCATGCGCTGGATCTTTTGTTTTGAATAAGTCTGACGATGCATTTTTATCCAGAAAATTTAATCCCGAATTCTAAAATTGCGGCTCAAATCCATTGGTGTCGGATTCAATCCCATTAAAATTAAATCTATAGCTTAGTGCCATTTGCATCCAAGACTTCCCGGACTTTGCGCGCCAAGGACCCAGGCGTAAAGGGTTTTTGAAGCAAGAGGGCAGCATCCATAATATTAGATTGAATAACAACATTATCAGTATAGCCTGACATGTAAAGAACTCGAGTCTCGGGCCGCTGGGCCAAAATTTTGATCGAAAGATCCCTGCCATTCATTTTCGGCATGATCACGTCGGTTAGGAGAAGTTGAATAGCTCTATCGTATTTTTCTGAAATCAGAAGCGCATCCGCAGGACTCTTAGACTCCAGTACCGTATAGCCCTTCCCCGCGAGGATATCTCTAACCATGCTTCGAAGCTGTAGGTCATCCTCGACAAGCAGCACCGTTTCAACGCCACCGACCGCCGTCGCTGTTGCACTATGTCCTATACTTAGTTCCTCTTCACCCAAAAATCGCGGGAAATAGACCTTAAATGAGGTTCCTTTTGCTATCTCGCTATAGACCCAAATAGTTCCCCCCGCCTGTTTAACGATTCCATATACGGTAGAAAGTCCAAGTCCGGTCCCATGCCCTCTCTCTTTGGTTGTAAAAAAAGGCTCAAAGATCTTTGCCCGCGTCGCGGGATCCATCCCAATGCCCGTATCACTGATCGCCAGCATAACATGAGCTCCTGCTTGAACCTCGACATCGTCTTGAGAATGAGAGCTATCCAATTCCACATTTCCCGTCTCGATAACCAAACTGCCCCCATTCGGCATCGCATCGCGGGCGTTCACGACAAGATTCATGATGACCTGCTCCAGATGGCTCATGTCGGCCTTGATTCTACCCAGTCCTTCTTTTGGAATCGTGGTCAGTTCTACATCCTCACCCACCACGCGACGAATCATCTTATCCATGTCGGTAATAATCTGATTTAAATCGATACTTTTTAGTTCCACCACCTCTTGTCGACTAAAGGTAAGCAACTGACGCGTCAAATCGGCAGCCCGATTTCCCGCCTTGATAATCTGCCCTAACAAACGTCGCTTGGGGTCGTCGCTAAGGGTCTTTTCCAAAAGAATTTCGCTGTAGCCAATAATAACGGATAGGATATTGTTGAAATCATGCGCCACGCCGCCTGCCAGACGACCTACGGCTTCCATTTTTTGAACCTGACGCAGTTGCTCTTCGGTACGCGAAAGCGTCGCCTCTGTCTTTTTTCGTTCTCCGCGTTCATGACTCAAGGCACGCTCGGAGTCCTCGGAAAGCTGTTCATTGGCCAGCCGCAACTCTTTATTTGAGGCCGCGCCAACTTCCTGACTTAAATTCAAAATTTCTTGATGCCGTTTGTCGCTTTTCTTGCGTTCCCCGCGCTCTAGGCTTAAAGCCTTTTCTGAATCCTCGGTCAATTGTTCATTTACCAACATCAAAACTTTGTTGGCCGAGGCATCGATCTCATGGCTACGATTCAAGATATCTTGGTGTCGTTTATCATTTTGCTCTTGCAGGGCCTCCGAACGCTGCTGCTGTTGTAGCCCCTGGCGTCCGAGATAAACAAAATCGGTGACGTCTTCAATTTGATAAGTGATGTAGCTGATCTCTCCACTTTCAAGAAACACAGGTGTATTTTGGGGACTCCAGTAGCATTCGCGAAATCCTCCTCCCTCCGTCGGCGAACGAGGAATATCAAAACGTTGGACGGCCATGCTGTCAGGTAGTTTCGTAGCCACGACCCGTTCAAGGGACGCTCGCAAATTTTTATTGCTACTATTGAAATTCTCCCCTTGGTTCGGGAAAACATCAAAAAGGCTCAATCCAACAATGTTTTTTCGCTGAGAAAGCGTTGCCTGAAGGTAGGCGTCGCTCACGCCAAGGACCGTATAATTTTTATCAGGTTTTAATACAAAAAAGAGTCCCGGCGCAGATTCAAAGCGTGCTGGAAAATCCAAGTTCGTAATAAGGGACATAAGATTCCAATCTAAATGTCGCGATAGCTAAAGCTCGACTATCTGCCCCATTTCCCAGCAAAGATACGCAATTCGGTCGGAGAATCTATTGGGTCAGAATTCACGAAAAAAAGGCTAATTTAGTTCAATATTCTAGTTCTGCAACTCGGCAACTGAAAAAGATCCGCACAATGAAGGGCTGACGCTTATCGAACGATAGATAGTTTTTCCCAGGCCTGACAAATGATATCCCCTGCTACCGCCTGAATTTGATAGATAAAAATCCCACTCGCGCAGGGGTTTCCATAACTATTTTTCTCGTCCCAAAATTCTTCGTTGGCACCCGTTTTTGCTGAAAATGGATTTAAATCTCGCACCGTTTCGCCGGAAACATCATAAATCCGAATATGCACAAGAGCATTCGTGGTGACCACATAGGGTAACCAGACCCCATTCCCGTTGGCGGGATCGGGGTTGGCGGGACGAGGAATCAACTGTAATGCCAGAGGCGTCGCGGTGGCCGAGGGACTATGAGTGGGGGAGGGTGAATTCGTCGGAGAATAACTGAAACTGGGAGAAATTGAAAATGTCACGGTAATCGTTGGGCTTGGACTTCCCGTCGGAGTTACGCTTGGCGTCGGGCTGACCGTGGGACTGTTACTAGATGTTGCGGTCACGGTGGGACACGGAGTCACGCTAGGTGAACTACTGAATGTCGGACTGCTCGTATAGGTTTTGCTAATCGTCGGTGAGTGGCTAAAGGTCGGTGAATGACTAAAAGTCGGCGACGCACTAAAGCTGGGGGTCGTCGTGAAACTTGGGGTCCTTGTTGGTGATACTGAAAAAGTCCGGGTCGCGCTAAAGGTAGCTGTGATCGTGAAGCTAGGTGTGATGGTGAAACTTAGATACGGAGTGGGTGAAACTAAAAGCTTGGACTGATTTAAGCCATAGTAGGTCACAAAACTGACGCTTCCCCCAGCAGGCAGGGCGATGGAAGGGGGCACTGCCGGATCACCTTCCTGACCCGTCCCCGTCCACCAGAGCACTACACAGGTGTCGGGATAGGCGTAACTGGAGAAAGCTTGCCCCGGATTCGGATCCGCAGCCCAATATCCAAGACCATCCACGTCTTGCCAGTCTGCAAATTCCAGTGCATCGGGTGGGCTTGCTGGATCATCATAGGGATTGGCCATGGTAACACCTCGGCTGGTTAATTGAGGTGTCCCTAAATTGGGATTTGAATAGAAGCACCAGTAGTCACTGGGAACTCCGGCGGCATTGGCGCGGTAAACGGTATTTCCTGGAACGATCGTGATCCCATTGTCTGGCGAAAGAAGTCCATCGTCGTTGCCGATCAGTTGATCATCCAACATCAGTCGGGCCCCCACGTTATGGGCAATGGGTCCGTTGTTAACGATGCTTAAAGTGTACTCAACCGTATCCGCACCCAATCCCGTCCGAGGATTATTAACAAGCGTCATGCGCTGACGAAAAACCAAATTCCCGACATTTTTAGCACACTCTACGTAACTTCCAACGCCATTTCCAAATGAGTTTACAGGTTCATAATAGGGGGGATTGGGATTCTGCTGCATGTCAAAGGGGGTGCCGTCATAGTTGAAGACGGCGTGACTGGAACCAAACAAGGAATAAAGGATATTCCAGTCTTTGGGAGAGGCCGTTTGGGCATAGCCCCAAAATCCTGCGATGTTTTCTGTATATTGGAGTAACGCTGAACTAATCGTAACGGTCGTCGCCGCCCCTAAGCCGAGCGGCAGGAGGAGGATCGAAATCAGGGCGGCCTGATAGACACGTTTCATCATAGAAAGTATATCAGAGCCATCAGTACTTTTTTGCTTTAGCGTTTTTGGGCAACAAAGGTGGAGCAATCAAATCAACCCATCGACAGCGTAGTACGGCCCTGCCAAATCGCTTACTTTTGGCCCGGGCATAGATCATGATATTTTGGCCGAATTTTGCGCCTCGCAGACCCAATTTATGGACCAGAGCAAGATCCAATGACGCGGAATCATTGTTGGGAGGCCAGTGAGAGCCCCATTTGAGCCGAACGTCACAAGCGCGATTCAAATGCAAGCCCAAGACCGGTTTCCCATCGATCCGGAGAACTTCCATATACTTAAAGGCTAAGGCTTTGTTGTAGGTCTTCCCTTTTTCTTGGACCGGCCAGATAAATTCTCCCGGATCCGGCCAGTCATTGTCTGGCCAAGGTCCAATCAAGCCTGCGAGACCCTCGGGTGCCTCCAAACGTTTTTGGCGTTCATATCGGCTCACCGTACGCCAATCGTGTCTCCAGGCAAGCGGAACCTGCATATCCGTTTCTGCCATCGTCGACATCGCATCCCCCACCCGGTACCAATCCTCGGTATCGAGCGTGAGCTCCATGAAATCGATTCCCGTAGCGACAGGAATTTCCTCCAGCGCGCGTCCCACGCTATCCCAATCCACTCCTTCAAGATCCCAAGGCGTGAGGGCGTCATCATCAATTTTATTTTTATTTTGCTTATCGGTACCGGGAAGAGGGGGAAGCTCGTCCAAAGACGCGTCATCCGGAAGCGTGGTCTCATCGGGCTTCATTTCTGCCACGGGTGGCTGAGCCTGTGATTGATCCAGCGATGGATCATCCAGCGGAGCCTTTTCACCTAGCTCACCCTTAAGTAAAAATCCCGCGCCCGCAAGCTGCATTGCACCGCCCTGGCGCAGTGCCCGGATTTGCCACAAAAGCCAATTGCGAAGGGGTGCCGTGAAGGCTTGGGGACCGGGTCCGTCGCCGGTCGTTTGGTCTTGGCCCCGGCTCTTGGGACCCGGCCATGGACCACGATACAAAATCCATCCTCCCACTGCAGTCGTGCTGCTGAGGGAAATTCCTTCAGCCGTACTTTTGAGGAGCTGTCGCGTCAACCATGCCTGCCATTGATTCTGAATATTGCCGTTAAAGAATTTGGCTTCTCCCCCGCCAATTTTTTCAAAGGCTTGAACGGATGAGCTATCCCAAAGCACTGGAAAGGCGTAAAGGCGCCGCGTCTCCATGGCTTCCACGAGACCCTTAAAGTGGCTGATGCGCTCAGCATTCAAACTCCCCAGTTTTTCGCAAAAACTGCCGCTGCCAAAAACGGGTGCGGCAAAACTCACGCTATTGAATCCTGCCGCGGCGGCTTTATCCAGCAAAGCATTTTGATCGGGCGCAGCCAATTGAAGTAAATTGGGCGCGTCGAGACAGCGCAAGGGCATTCGCTCGTCTCCACTGACGAAAACGGCACCATTGGAATGCAGCGGATCCAGCGGATATCCCGTCGCGTGGAGCTGCAGGCAGGCAAAAAATATCAGCTTAAAAATCATTCGCCGTAGCTTCCTGAAATGGCTTTACGCACGATGACCAATGACATGTAGCTCACCTTCTCCGGATCCACCTCATCTAAATTCGAAGAAATGAGTTCTCCGGGTGACCCCATCTTCAAAAGCAGGTGGCTGTAAGGCAAAAGATCCATGCCCCGCAGCATCTCACGCAGATCCGTAAATCGCCGACCTACCTTCATCAAGACCACAGTGTCAAAACGCATCAAATCTGCCCGCATTCCTTCGACATCGCTCAAGCACGGCAAGATCGCCAGGCGTTCCGATTTTTCACAAAGGCTTAAATTGAGCATCGCGGCGCCCTGAGAAAACGAACTAATCCCAGCTACCGTTTCAATTTCCAAACTGGGCTCGGCGGCGCGCAGTTCGGCGAGCAAATTCATATAGGTCGAATAGATGGCGGTATCGCCAAGCGTGATAAAGGCAGAATCCTTTCCCTGGCGTAGGGACTCCAATACCGCATCACGGGCGATGGTCCAGGCAGGCTTCAAAATCGCTGGATCCTTCGACATCGGAAAAACCAATTCCTGCAATTGAGCGCCCGTTTTGTTCACGACTGAATTGAGCAATATTTGAAGTGCCATCCCCTCATCGGTAATTTTTGCTTTAGGCACGAAAATCAGGGGTACCGATCCCAGAATACGCATCGCCTTGATGGTGAGCAATTCGGGATCCCCCGGACCAATTCCAACTCCATAAAACTTTCCTAGACGCATGCGAACCCTTCTGTTACGGCAATTGCCTTGCCCCATTTAGCCACAATTCTTAATGCCTAGCCTTATCCCTTAATTTGACTTTGACCTTCGGCGAGCAGTAAGAGGGCGTTGGTCGCGGCCACGGCACAGGGAGTGCCTCCCTTGCGGCCTAGACAGGTAATATAGGGCACGGGAAGGCTCTGACCATCGGCAAGCGCCTGCTTGCTCTCGGCGGCAGAGACAAAGCCTACCGGAACGCCAATCACCAGATGGGGGCGCCAGCCTTCCTCACGGATCAAACGTACCGTTTCGGTGAGGGCCGTTGGGGCATTGCCAATCACAAGCACGGCAGCGTTCCCCTTTCGGGCCATTTTTCGCATCGATTCAATGGCGCGTGTGTGCCCGGCAGCTTTAGCGGCTTCAGCGACATCCGGATCCGAAATCGGGCAAAGCATCTTCCCACCAAATTTTTCGAGGCGAACGGAGGAAACCCCTGCCATCACCATCTGCACGTCACAAATAATGTCTGCCCCTTCAGCCATGGCCCTACGAAACGCGTCAAAGGAAGCGGGGTGGAGACGCATATTTCGAGCGTACTCGAAATCGGCGGTGGCGTGGATGACGCGCCGGATGACGCTATGTTCGTCAGCATTGAAACGAAAATGAGGAGAAAGCTCGGAATCAATGATCCGAAAGGACTCTTCTTCGATAGCAGCAGGTTGAATGATCGCAGGACGAAAAATAGATGACAAAGATGCCCCACTCATTTGGAAGGAAATTTGAATGAGTTTAACGGACAAATTCAATGAAGACAAGGTGTTTGCCCTCTGGTTCCGCCATACGAAATAAATGCTTTTCAAATGATCAGATCAAAATTCAACTCAAATTTTCTCCAAAGCAAGTGTCAGAAGGATCCGTTGCCATCAGCAGCTATTCTGCAAAGGGGAGCTAAAAATTCATATATATTAAGGCGCTATCGCTTGAACTTAATGTGTTTGAAGAGCTTGACCTTATACAAGTAAGAACTCCTATCCTCTTGGAATCAAGATTTTCAGGAGTCCCCGGTGCTCTTCAAAAACTTAATGTGATTTTCAAGTAAATAGCGCGGGCTTGGATAACTGACAGCTATGGCATTACTACGTTGATATGAGAAATTTGTCTAGATATGATCTTAGATATCCATGGGGTATCAAAAGGTTTGATGCATTTGTCCAATCGAATCGATCCCGGGAACAAGTAAAGATCCGTTGACCCAAATCATTGGTAACTATTTAGATATGTCTTTCCGCAAAATACTAAGTTCCCCAAGCACGGCGATCGTTCTTCTCGTCCTTGGCCTGACGCTCAGCCCCATGTCCTTATTCCAGCTTCATGACGCGAGCACCGAACTCTCCCGTACCCAAACGGAGCTTTCAGCAGTCGCTAGCCTGCAAGCCCTGCGCGAATCCATGTTAAACACCTGTTTGAGCCTTTTTCAAAGTCCCCGTCAACAAGACCGAGACACGATCCTCACACTAAGCAAGGCCTCGCTTCGCGACGCCAACGCCTTCGGGGAGGAACACGGACTGCTCCTGGATACGCAAAGCGACATCGTCCAGCTTGCCTATCTCTGTAGCTCACGATTGCCGGCTCGCGCAGCCCAAATTAGTGAAATAAGTTATTTGGAGACTTCAGGACGCTCCCACGGAGTGCGCGAATCCCATCTCTTGCAATCGCTCCACGATTCTCTGGAGGACGAATCCCGAGCCCTGGCCATCGCCCTCAATGGACGTGATGACGGCGAAGCGAGGACGCTCCGCAGTCAGGACCAGCAACGAGCAGACCAACTCAGTGATCTGGAACCTGGCCAAGTCTCGCGCCTTCGTAGCCTGGCTCAGGACGAGTCCCGGTTTTGGGATTTAAGCCTTCAAGAGCTACAACGCAATCTCCAGACTCGAGAATTCCAAGCCAGAGCTTCCTTTCAAAAATATGTCTTTGGTGCGGGCCTCACGCTTTTCATGAGTATTCTCGGAGTCTGGATCTTCGTAAAAAAAACCTGGGCGAAATCCATTTTTTCATTTCTTTCCCAACCCAATCAAGATTACCAAATTTTATATCACGCGATTCCCCTCCCCGTTTTTGTTCACGACCCCGCCACGCGACAAGTTGTCGACGCCAATCCCGCTGCGAGTAAATTCCTTAAAATGCCAACGGAGCAAATCATCGGTCAAAGTCTGCTGCATTTCATCCCCGCCGAAAATCGCAATGCTATTTTAGCCGACTTGGAACGAAGGGGCCCTTCCGAAGACACCGTCAATTATCGCCGTATTCAAGACGCCGAAAACCAAATCCTGGACGTCATTGTTCATACCCGTCCATTTGAACTGAATGGCAAGTCCATGCGTTTGGTCATTTTTGAAAATGTCAGCGAAACCTTAGCCGCCCAGCAGGCTCTGGCGATTAACGAGGCGCGTTTCCGAGTCCTTGCCGAAGATTCTTCGGAGGCCTTAGTTTTAATGAGTGCGGAAGGAAAAGTCGTCTACGCCAGCAATTCTATTAAAAATGTTTCCGGATATAGCCCTGAAGAACGTATTGGTTCACATTCTAACGGTGTGCTTCATCCCGATGATCGGGATGGGGTGTGGAAGGTCTTTCAGCAGGCCGTGGCCGATCCCAGCCGTACCTACACTTTCGAAAGTCGCCTCTTACATCGAGACGGACATTACATCTACACCTCCGCCAAACTTCGTAATTTCCTTCAGGATCCAAATATTGGAGCTTTGGCCCTCAACTATCGTGACGTGACGGCAGAACATGAAGCGCGGGAAGCTCTGAGCAAAAGTGAAGCCTTATTTCGCACCCTGGTCGAGACCAGCGAAGAGGCGAATCTGCTTTTGGACGAACATGGACACATTCTCAAATATCTGGGTGCCGTGGAGCGAATCGCTGGCTATAAGGCAGAAGATCGCATCGGGCGAGACGCCTTTGGAGTGATCCACCCGGATGATCAGCCCGCACTCCAAAGCTTGATGCGTGATATCGCAAAAACCAGCGGGGTCCATTTCCATATCCAATTTCGAGCGAGAACCAAGGACGCGAGCTGGCAATGGGTGGAAGCGACGATGGTGAACCGCCTGAACGATCCTGCCATCGGCGCCATCGTCTCCACGCATCACAATATCAATTCTCGTAAGGCCGCCGAGGATGCGCTTCGCCAGAGCGAGGATTATTACCGGGCCCTGATTAAAAATAGTCAATCCATCGTGCTGATTTATCATGCCGACGGAAGTGTTCGTTACGAAAATCCTGCGGCCATTCAGAGCGCTTTGGGTTACAGCAACGAAGAGCTGGAGCAGATCGGACGTTTTGACCTGGTGCATCCCGACGATCTGGCACTTGTCCTGAAGCAAACTGAAGTTTCTTCACTCAATGGCGAAAAGACACGCCAAGCTGAATTTCGACTCAAGGCCAAAGACGGAAGCTGGAAATACTTTGATGCGCGAAGTATCAATCTTTCCGACAACCCCGTGGTCGGTGGCATCCTGGTTCAAATGCGGGATATCAGTGACAGCCACGAAGCCCAGCGCCAGATGATGCGCCTGGAGCGTCTCGCCGCCGTGGGGCAGACTGCCGCAGGATTAGCCCATGAAATCCGCAATCCCCTGGCGGTCATTACGATGTGTGCCGAGTTTCTCAAACTCCAGCTCGGTGACCGTCCTGTCTTGCAACAGGATTTGGACTCTATCTTGCGTCAGAGCGAACGCCTAAAAAATCTTGTCAATGAAGTGATGGAACGGGCCCGGACGGAAGATCTTTCCTTAAGCCAAGTGCTGGCCTCAGATTTACTCGAAAGTGCGCTGAAGGCAGCCAAGCTTCGTTTTGGCCAAGGCAGCGAACGCGTCGATGTGATCAGCAATTATTCAAATCCTCTCCCTAAGCTTTTTGTCGATATCACTCAAATGGAGCGGGTCTTCACGAATCTAATACTGAATGCTCTG
>Ga0206814_10181_pt1 | contig 17797 bp, 17 predicted proteins | sample Alteio_BWOrgCont_90_FD_152850 | JGI IMG/M metagenome (GOLD analysis project Ga0206814, IMG submission 152850) | Enriched cells from forest soil in Barre Woods Harvard Forest LTER site, Petersham, Massachusetts, United States -... | ecosystem: Environmental > Terrestrial > Soil > Temperate forest >...
CATCTGCAACGAAGAATCGGCGAGAAAGCGTGGTACAACACCGGAAGATAGCCAATGACCAGGGCCACAAATCCCAGCCCGACGCCAGCCTCAAGCACCAGCAGCAGGCGCGAAATGTGGGTCAAGGGAAGGACATCCCCAAGGCCCAAGGTAAACAGCGTGGTTCCGCTGACATAGTAATCGGTAGTCAGCTCCACCCAAAGCGGGCGTTGGAGATCGAGCCCATCGTGAAAGGGTGAGCCCATCGAGAAATAGATCAGGGCAAATCCGCCGCTCAACAGGCTCGCCCAGAGGGCCAGGAGCAGAAGCAGCGAGAGCGGACCAAAGATACTGAAATATTGATCGCGTACACGCTGGTTCTTCAAGCGGTCGCCAAGAGCAACCCACGGATTCCAGGTCATGAGCAAGAAGAGCCGCGTGATGCGGAAGCGTCCCTTAGGCCGCCGGGGCAGAATGATGGTCTGAAAGGCGTCCAGAAAGACGCCCAGGCAGCACAAGATACCGGCAATGAGGGCTAAAATCCGCATAAACTTCCGTTAGGATTACACAGCATCGGTGGTCGCTTCACAAGGCCGCACAAAATGCGAACCTCGCCTGCATCAGCGGCGCCGATACACCTCGTATCCGGCCAGCCGCTTGTCGAGGGCGAATTCCTCGGCCACTAGCGTCATCGTCTTCCCGCGTTCCGGCAAGGGGTCTTCCGTCGATTGCAGGCGAGTCTTCACAATCACCCATCGAATGTTGCGGTTGCGGGCAGCTTCGAGCAGTTCCTCAGGCGAATACGGATCGGTGGTGAGGTCGAAAATCTGCACTGGAAACTGCGGCACGCGGCCTGTGGCGAAGTAAAACGGCTCTTCTCCCGGCAAGAGCAGAATCCCATCCGAAGAGGGAATTTCGGCATCTGCGAAGCGCACCAGCTCTTCCAAATCCGGCAGATAGGGCCCGCGATCGGCCATGCCGCGCAGTGCCGGAATCGTAGCGCGATAAATCTGTTGGTCTTGTTGGTTCGGCTGTTCAGGAATCTGCAGATAGTTCATGCGTTCGTGGCCTATGGCATAGAGTCCTCCGCAGACCAGAAAAGTCGTTCCGGCCACCACGGCCAACGCCGTAACCAGCTTCTGTCCGAGGCATTTTGTGGTGGGAATTGCCGCCAGCATCTGGGCAATGAGAATCATGAGCAACGGCCATATCGCGTACGTCGAGCCCCAAAGCTGCTGAGAAAGAAATGCCCCGTTGATAGCAGCCAGAACGAAAAACGGCATCAACCGCCCAAGCGCGACTCCCTTGCGAAGCTCGATCAGAGCCACGACCGTCGCGAGAATCAGCAACATCGGCCACAGCGCCAGCAGATTATCGGCGCGCTCGTCCAGATCGTCATTCAGAAACAGATAAACGAGGCTGCCTACCAGCGGCGCAGAAAGCAGGCAGAAGGCCAGAAACCTGGCTCTGAATCGACCGGCGAGCGGGAGGCAGAAGAGGATCGTCCCGCAACCGGCGCAAGGCAGCGTCCACGCGAAGGAGGGCTGCTGATAGACCGCGAGCATATCCGCGAATCCTGGCAGACGCCGTTGCGCGGCGAACTGGATAGTCCAATGCAGGTAGTTGTCGAGCCCAACCGTGATCTGGAGCAGCGCAATCGCCACCAGAGAGCAGATGGCGGATGCCGCAAGAACTCGCAGAAGGATCGCCGGCGCTGGCGAGCGAATCGACTCGATCTGGCCAAGCTTTCCTATCCAGCGCAGCGCCAGCAGAAGAAGTATCCCCGCGACCACCGCTAGCAAAAAGGGCAGGCCCATGTTTTGCTTGAAGAAAACCGGAATGACCAGGGCGGCTCCCGTCATCGCCGGCATCGCCCACGCCCGAGGATCGTGCATCGGAGTTGATTGGCCGGAACGAAGCCGTTGCAGGAGATAGATCGCTACCAGAATCGCAAACGCGCAGTCGCAGTCGTAGATCGGATGTGGATAAACGCTATAGACGCCCAGCACCGTCAGCGGCGCAGCCAGCAGGAGCGAAACCGCCCAGGCGGAACGAACGCTCTCTATCCTATCGATAAGTATGCGAAAAATGATTCGCCAGGCGACTACCGTTCCCAGGCCGCCAATGACCGCAGCGTAGACGACATGAAGCTGATAGTGCCGTCCTGCCACGCGCATGATCGCCGCCTGCGTCAGAAAGGTGAGTGGCGGATGGACCAGCGGGAAATCGCGATAAGGAACCTGGCCAAGAGCGATGCGCCAGGTGGTGTCAAGCAGATAGCTCAAGTCCCAGAGGATGGCTATCTGCGAGTTTTGCCAGAGGACGAAGCTGGCTGTGGCGAGAAACAGCAGCCCGGTAACCATCAGGTCACGCCGCAGCCAGGCCACGCGAGCGACCTCCGTCTCATGCCCAGCGATGACCTTACAACTCCACCGGCGTAAACCCGGCAAATGGCGAGCCTGCTTCTGGAAGCGTGTTGAGCGGGATCACCGAGCAGGCTTCCCAGTAGCGTTCCCAAAGCCTCAGGACCGCGGGATTGCGGTGCGCCTTCTCGACGCCGCCAGCCTCCCATTCAAACACTTCGATCAACGTTCCGTCCGCTGCCTTGGCTACCACCACCGGTCGCTCCGTCGCCAGCCCTTCACGCCTCAAAAGCGGTACGTGCTCTCGCGTCAACGCAAGCAGCTCTTCCTCTTTTCCAGGTTTTGGCTTGTAGCCCACAATCACCACCGACCGCCCCAGTTGGTCCGCCTGCATAGACACCTCACAGGAAGCAATCATAATGCGGAATTCGAGTGGGCGCTCATCGGAAGATGCCATTGACCGGCAAACGAGTTCAGAGCGCCGGAATCTCCAGATCTATGCCCGAAAGCAGAATTGGCCGCCAGAAATGAATATCCATTTCTGGCGGCCAATTGGATTTCCGTGTCGAGTTCTGGTTTAGGCAACCACTTCAATGCCCATCGAACGGGCGGTTCCCTTGATGCTCTTGATGGCCGCTTCGACCGAGGCTGCGTTCAGATCAGGCAGCTTGGTCTCGGCGATCTCGCGGACCTGCTTTTCTGTGACCTTGCCCACCTTGTCCTTGTTCGGCACGCCTGCGCCCTTGGGGACGCCGGCCGCGCGGAGCAGCAGGTTTGAGGCAGGTGGAGTCTTGGTAACGAAGCTAAAAGTGCGATCGCCGTAGACGGTGATCACGACCGGGATGGTCAGTCCGGCCATCTCCTTGGTCTGGGTGCGCGCGTTGAACTGCTTGCAGAACTCCATAATGTTGACCTGCGCCTGACCGAGCGCGGGGCCTACGGGGGGCGCGGGAGTTGCTTTGCCCGCTTCAATCTGAAGCTTGACGTAACCGGTAATCTTCTTCGGAGGTGCCATGTCGTGTTTCCTTTGGAAACCAGCTTCTAGCTCCTAGCCGCTAGCTTTTCGCTGGATTGTTTCCCTGATCAATTTTGGTAAGACTGCCCTGGCGTTCGCCTGCAACCAGCGCGCCCTAGGTCACGCACCGGCTAGAAGCTGGAAGCTAGTAGCTAGAGGCTGCCCTACTCAATCTTTTCGACTTTGCCGAACTCCAGCTCAACCGGCGTGGAGCGGCCGAAGATGGTCACCATAACCTTGAGGGTCTCCCGGTCTTCGTTGACTTCGTCCACAATGCCGTTGAAGTTGGCAAATGGCCCGTCGTTGATGCGAACGGACTCATTCTTTTCAAAGCGGATCTTCTGCCGGGGCTTTTCCTTAGCCTCGTCGGAGCGGTTCAGCAGCGAGCTGATCTCTTCATCGCTCAATGCGACCGGCTTGTCGCCGGTGCCGAGGAAGCCGGTAACCCGCGGCGTCTCTTTAATGATGTGCCAGATCTGGTTGTCCAGCTCCATTTCGATCAGCACATAGCCGGGAAGGAAAACCCGCTCGACGGTGCGCTTTTTGCCGTTGACGGTTTCCGTCACGGGCTCGGTGGGAATCATGATGCGGCCGAACTTCGACTCCAGGCCAAACGCCTGGATGCGGCTCTCCAGCGATTCCTTGACCTTGCGCTCAAAGCCCGAGTAGGCATGCAGGATGTACCAGCGGAAGTTCTCATTCCTCGGGGGCTGCTCCGGCTCCGGTAGCGGTTCGAATTCGTCTGTCATTGCCTGCGTCTCTTTCGCCATTACTGCGGTCCTGCGAGCTTATCCATGAGCGCCGTCAGTCCATGGTAGAAAATATAATCCACAACCCAGAAATAGAAAGCAAAGATGAAAACCGTCACCAGCACCACGGTCGTGGTCGCTTGAACTTCCTTGCGCGAGGGTGTGACCACCTTGCGCAGCTCGGCGCGCACGTCGGTGAGGAAGCCGCGAGCCCGCTCATAGGTCGCGGTGGACCGCTCCACCAGCGGGTTCGGCCTGTTCTCCGGTCGGTTTTCTTTCGTCCTGTCTTCGGCTACCAATGCTGTCTTCGCCATACGTCTACTCGCCTTCTACTGTCCGGAATCGCTCCGGTGTATTACGGTGGCGCTCAATCTGGCAGGGGCGGAGGGATTCGAACCCCCAAGTTCGGTTTTGGAGACCGACAGTTTAACCGTTGAGCTTACGCCCCTACAATCAAGTGGTCAGCGTGGAGCGGTCAGTGTGACCATTCCACGATGATTACTGGCTTTACTTCGTTTCCCGGTGCTTCTTGTGGCAGCGGCAGCGCTTGCAGAACTTCTCGAACTCGAGACGGCCGGTGGTCGTCTTCTTGTTCTTGGTGGTTGTGTAGTTGCGCTCCTTGCACTCGGTGCACTGCAATGTCACGATTTCCCGCATCTTCGTATCCTAACTGATTCGGTGCGCCGGTTACGGCGCCCAACATCTTCAAATTCCAAATCCCGACTTCCAAACCCCTCGAGCGGCGAATCGGAAGCTTCCGGGAAATCCGGCGAGCATCCAGACCTCGCAACTCATCAGCTCCTGCCGCATTCCCGCCATGCCGGGAGCCCTGCGACACTTCCAGCAAGCGTCTACCCTCAAACTACATGCTGAGACTGGACGGCTTCGCCGCCTAGGTGAAAATTCGTCTCCAGCATCGCTCGTATTGGATATTCCAGAAACTGCTGCTGATAAGGCTGGGTTTTCTTCAACAGGAAGAAAATCGCCCAGGCCTGATTGGGCATCAGTTTCGCCAGCGGTGTTGCGATGGCCGGAGGAAATGGATAGAAATTACTTCCCCCAAACCCCTCCAGTCGATAGCCGCCAGGAAACACCTTCCGGAACATCCTCAGAATATCATGCCGCGTGTATCCACGGACGTGTGCCGAGGCGTTTTGCAGGCAGGTCGGCTGTTTCCCCAGCAGAAGCAAGAACCGGTTATGAAGCGAGGCCAAGTTGGGAACGCCGATGATCAGATGGCCCCCCACCTCTAACACCCTGCTCACTTCATGAAGAATCCAGAAAATCTCTTTCACATGTTCCAGCGTCTGGTTGCTCATCACCACGCTGATAGATTCGTCCGCAAACGGTAGAGCCTCGCGCTCGATATTCGCTGCGCTAACCTTAACGGCTTGCGATTTCAGCACTTGGACATTGGGCGGGAAGGACTCCACGGCAAAACGCTCCGCCGAAGGGCAAACCCGTTGCGCGGCTGCCAGGTCACGCCCGCTGCCGGCTCCAATATCCAGAACGCTCTCGTACGGAGCAATTTTTGACAAGAAGCTTGCCACGACGCGCCGTCCGTAATTGAGTTGACTGTCGATCATCCAGTTCACCCGCCGGTCGAAATGCCTAGGGAATCGGGCGCACCGAAATCCTGCTCTACGGTCAACTGGGAAGCGCAGGTGATTTTCACTCTCCACACTTCACATTCGTTCCTAAGCGATGATCTCGCTGATCGCCCCGGCGCCGACGGTCCTGCCGCCTTCACGAATGGCAAAGCGCAGTCCCTTTTCCATGGCCACTGGCGTATGCAGCTCAATCTCCAGCTGAATATTGTCGCCCGGCATCACCATCTCCGTGCCCGCAGGCAGCTTCGCCGTTCCCGTCACATCCGTCGTCCGGAAGTAGAACTGAGGACGGTAGCCGTTGAAGAACGGAGTATGACGGCCGCCCTCTTCCTTGCTCAACACGTAAACCTCTCCCTTGAACTTGGTGTGCGGCTTGATCGAGCCAGTCTTGGCCAGAACCATCCCGCGCTCCACGTCTTCCTTCGGAATGCCGCGCAGCAGCAAGCCAGCGTTGTCGCCGGCCAGACCTTCGTCCAGCTGCTTTTTGAACATTTCCACGCCGGTCACAACCGTCTTGCGCGTCTCGCGGAAACCGACGATTTCAACTTCCTCGCCCACCTTCACCCTGCCCCGCTCAATACGACCCGTAACCACGGTGCCGCGTCCAGAGATCGAGAAGATATCTTCAATCGGCATCAGGAAGGGCTGATCGACCATGCGATCCGGCTGCGGAACGTAGCTGTCGACAGCCTCCATCAGTTCGTCGATCTTGGCTTCCCACTGCGCTTCGCCGTTCAGCGCTCCAAGCGCCGAGCCGCGAATGACCGGGGTATCGTCGCCGGGGAACTGGTACTTCGAAAGCAGCTCGCGCACTTCCATCTCCACCAGCTCGATCAGCTCTTCGTCCTCCACCGCATCGCACTTGTTCAGGAAGACAACCAGCGAAGGCACACCAACCTGGCGGGCCAGCAGCACATGCTCCTTGGTCTGGGGCATGGGGCCGTCGGTGGCCGCAACCACCAGAATGCCGCCATCCATCTGCGCCGCCCCGGTGATCATGTTCTTGATGTAGTCGGCGTGGCCAGGACAATCGACGTGCGCATAGTGACGATTCTTCGTCTCATATTCCACGTGCGCCGTGGCGATGGTGATGCCGCGCTCGCGCTCTTCCGGGGCGTTGTCAATCGTGTCGAACGAACGAAAGGTGTTCTTCGGGTTGTGCTTCGACAGCACCTTGGTGATCGCCGCCGTCAACGTCGTCTTGCCGTGATCGATGTGACCAATCGTGCCCACGTTCACATGCGGCTTGCTGCGATCAAACTTTTCCTTCGCCATGGCTAACCTCAGTCCCCTCTTCTGCCCTGCCCGCCTCGCGGGGAGCAATCACTCGTTAATCTCAATACGCCCGAAGACTCAGTAGTACGCGTAAATCTTCAAAAACCGCTGCCGCAGCTCGATCGGTACCTTCTCAATCCGCGCCAGGTACTTCTCGCGAATCAGCGCTTGGTCGCTGGTCGGGAGCGCCTTGTATAGCTCCGGCGAATCCTTGCCCAGCAGGCCTTTGTCCAAAATCTGCTCAAACTGCCGAACCCGCAGCTTCTTGCCCGCGATCGAAGCCAGGAAAAGGTCGGCGCGATTGGTGGCAAAGGCCGCTTCAATCCGCTGCGACAATTGCTGAAATCCCTGCTCGTTCTGAACCGGAAATGCTGCCTGCTCGAACATTCGCTTCCTTACTCCTGCGAAACCTTCAACAACTCTTCAATATCTGGAGCGGGAGACGAGGATCGAACTCGCGACCAACAGCTTGGAAGGCTGTGACTCTACCACTGAGTTACTCCCGCCTTACTTGCATTCAAAATCTGGAGCTGATGACCGGGATTGAACCGGTGACCTCTCCCTTACCAAGGGAGTGCTCTACCATCTGAGCTACATCAGCCCTGCTTACAAACTCAACCTGCTTGATCCTCGCCGCGCCGCCGGATTTTGTCCGCCTGGCGGGCCACCAGGGTCCGCAGAACAAACGTTCCGATGACGAACAGCGGAATCAGCCTGATTTCAACCTGTCTGCCAAAGGCGAAGACCGTTCCCTCACCCAGGGTCAACCAAATCAATGCCGCCAGGATGCCGTACGCCCCCATGGCTATCCAGAACTTCCGGTCCCGATTTGAATCCGGTTTCCGATCCGGCACCCAATCCGGAACTTCCTCCGGAATTGTATCTGAGCCGGGTTCCGGGCTCTGAACTTGCTGCATCCCGCAAAACCTCAACGACCCTCAACCCAACCCTCAGCTGCTGGTGCACAGGGAAGGATTCGAACCTTCGTAGTCCCAAAGGACGGCAGATTTACAGTCTGCTGCCATTAACCACTCGGCCACCTGTGCCCATCTTCTCGGCCCCCACGCGATTCCCGTTTTGGCGCATCCAGTCCCGTCCGGAAACTTCCGGCTGATCGAAACTGTGGAGCCACGCCTCTGGGGATCTACCGCGGAGGGCTGGATCGACCTTCCCGGCCGGCCCGAATACCGCCTCGAAGCCCAACCATTGCCCGACCCAAACAACATTTCTCTGCCGTGCCGCTCTTCGGGCCCGGTCCTATTATCTTGTCAGGCGCGGCTCGCGCACCCGAATGAGTGGAGCTGGCGAAGGGATTTGAACCCCCGACCCTCTGATTACAAATCAGATGCTCTACCAGCTGAGCTACGCCAGCGTAAAAACTACCGGAAATCCGGCCGCCTGATTCTGAGCCGGAAATCCAAATCCAAGCGGGCACACCAACTCCCGCCCCGATCGCGGCACAGAAATCAAGATTAGCACAGGGGCGTAGGCGGGGCAAACATGGAAACCATGGCGAACAGGCAAGGCGGAAAATACAAAATGATCCAGAAAAATAATCCGCGAAATTCTGAAACGATCGCATCGCGAGCGCCACACTACTACCGTTACCGCGTTCACAGGCTCAGCCCTGAGGATCGGGTTGAACACTGGCTGCAAGAAAATAATTGACCTCGGATGACGCTTTAGCCGCGTTTTTCGCGCTAATAGAGGTTAGAGATTGTTCTGGGCGAATAGGTAAGAGTTTTCTGAACTTATATCGGCACGGCTCGCGCGTCGGCAATAGGTACAGAACTTGAGATACGAGGGGATGGTTTTTTGTTGAGCCGGAACGTAACCGCGAAGGTACAAATTCTTGCAACTTTTGCGCCATCAGGAGTTTCTTGACTTGACAAGTACCATGGTGTACGTTTTGTCTGACCGGCAACGGGTCCCCCCACAACACAGGAAATGGAAGAAGGCTATGACTCAGATACGTAGGTTGAGTGCATTCGGACTGGTCGCGGCAAGTTTCGCCCTTACCGCACAAGCGCAGGTTGGCGATCCAGGAACCCTGATCAAGGAAAAACTCGTCTCTCAGATCAAGCTTACGAAAGCGGCCGCAGCGCACGACGACATCGTCACCGCGGGCGACGTTGTGGTCTTGCACAAAGACGGATTGATGATGTGCAGTTCGGCTTCCTCCTACGCGTTCTCCAACACATATAGCAACGGCGTCCTGGCAGCAAATTTGAATAACCGCGCCAAGGATGCTGCCAAAAGCTTCTTTAAGGGCAAGCTTCCATTCGGCGGCGGGGGCGGTGTCACAGATGCAGCCAACAACGGCTGCGCCTCGCGTAAATTCGTTGCCGGGGAGAAGTTCTGGGTCACCGATGTCGCCCTGCAAAAAGACGGCATTCTTGTCAGCACCTTCAGTGACCCTTACAACGACACCCGCTACTTCGGCGAAATCAAGTTTCCCTTCCCCAAGGGTTCCGTTCCCCCGGTGGACGCTTTTGTGAAGACTGTTTCCGAGGTCATTACCGTCCAGCCCGCCGATGACAAGGAAAAAGGCAATCAGAATGATCAGGCCTCCGGACAAGCTCCGGGGGATGCTTCTGCAGCCGCGCCGGCGGCGGCGCCGGCGGCCCCGATGCAGGCCATCGCCGCACCCCCGCCGCCCGCGGATACACCCCCGCCAACCATCGCCGTCGGTCAGACCAAAGACCAGGTCGTCGCCGGCTTCGGTCAGCCGGTCAGAACTGCAAAGCTGGCAGGGACCAAGGAGATTTACTTCTACAAGGACATGAAAGTGACCTTCACCGCCGGCAAAGTTAGCAATGTTGAATAGGAAATCGAGTAACTGAGCAAATACGCTGCAGGCTTCCCGGCATCTGGGCTCGAGCACGGGATCCGTAGTTGAGAAAGAGGAGAGATTCCGATGATCATGCAAAATTCTTCACGCGTTGGCAGAGGTGGTCTGGCAGTGACCACTCTTGCTCTGTTGTTTGGATCGAGCACTCTGCCGGGTGTAGCCGGTACCAAGCCCTCGGCCCCGGCGCCCCATCCAGCGGCCGCGCCCCATGCTGCCGCTGCGCCCTCGCGCCCGGCTGCATCGTCCGCCAGCCATGGCAGCACATCCACCGCCGGCCATACCACGACCGCTGGACACGCGACCACCACGACCGCCGGACACACCACGACAACCACCGCGGGCCATACTCCAACCACGACTGCGGGCCACACCGCAACCGCCGGCCACGCCACCGCGGCGGCTGGCGGTCACCCGACAACCGGGGGAGCCGGGCATACGGCTACCGCCGGCGGCGGCAAGACTCCCGCCGGCACTACTGCAAGCCACACGGCGATCTCCCACCCCGTTCCTCGTGGCACCACGGAACACGCCACCAAGGATGGCGGCGCTGTACGCACCCGCGCCGACGGCCACGTGAGCGACGTCCATGACGCCAAGCGCGGCATCGATGTGCATCACGGCCTCGATGGCGGACGGCGCGTCTCTCACGAGATGCCCAATCACGGCAGAATGTACGCTGAACGCGGCCGCCGAGGATACGTACAGCGCGGCTACGGCTACCACGGCCACGACTTTGGCCGGCGCGCCTATTACTACCACGGCCACGAATATAACCGCTACTACCGCGGTTACGGCTATCGCGGGCTCTACTTGAACGTCTATGCGCCCGGCTACTACTATGGCCCCGGCTTCTACGGATGGGCCTACAATCCCTGGGCAGCGCCGATCGCCTTCGGCTGGGGATGGGGAGCCGCTCCCTGGTTCGGCTTCTACGGCGGGTTCTTCAACCCATACCCTGTCTACCCCAGCGCCGCATTCTGGCTGACCGACTACATCATCTCGCAGGATCTGCAGGCCGCCTACGCAGCTCACCAGGAAGCCGCCATAGCAGCCGGAGAACAAGCCGCTGCCGGCGGACCACCCGCGTTGACTCCTGAGGTGAAGCAGCAGATCGCCGACGAAGTGAAGGCCCAGCTGGCGCTTGAAAATGCAGAAGCCCAGCAAACCGCCCAGAACCAGGACGTAGATGCTGGCTCGAGCGGTGTTGCCCGTATGCTCGCCGACGGTCACTCGCATGTTTTCGTCGTAGGCGATGGTTTGGATCTCACCGACAGCACCGGCGCCGAGTGCGCGGTCAGCGAAGGCGACGCCCTCCAGCTGTCAACCCCACCGCCGGCGGATGCGACCACCGCAAGCTTGGTCGTTCTCGCCAGCAAGGGCGGCAAGGAATGCCAGAAGACGGCCACCGTTGCAGTCAATCTGACCGACCTGCAAGAGATGCAGAACCACATGCGCGAGTCCATCGACCTGGGCCTGAAGGATCTGCAAGCCAAACAGGGCACCGGCGGATTGCCGGCAGCTCCGCCCTCCGCAAAGGCCCCGCCGACCGAGTCGCCCTATGCAGCGGTTGCGCCTCCGCCAGACCCCAAGGATGCCGCCGATCTTCAGCAGCAGTCCAAGGACGCCGATCAATCGGAATCTGAAGTTGTAGCGGCGGCATCGTCGGAGAACGGTTCGGCGATCGGCTCGGTCACGCCATCCGGCCCGCCGCCCTCGGTTGCACTTGGTCAAACCACCGACCAGGTGAAAGCCATCCTCGGCAACCCCACCAAGACCGCCGACGTGGGACCCAAGACAATCTACTATTACGACGGAATGAAAGTCGTATTCAAAGCCGGCAAAGTTACTGACGTAGAGTGATCCTGGAGCCGCAAAATTGCCTCTTCAGCAAACCCCAACAAAGAACGGGCTTTTCCCTCGATTGCACCTTGAGGAAAAAGCCCGTTCTGATGGAGCGGCCTATCTCGGCAGGTCCTTCCCGGGCCTGATCTAAGAAATAGCCGTAAATGCTGGTTGAAACGGCAAGGATTCGTTGGAGACTTGGAAATCAGTTTCGGGGGATCAATTCTTGACGTTCATTGCCTCTGAATCGACAGCCTTCTTGCCCGTTACGCCTTCCAAACCCGCCAGGATGCCCCGATATTCATTCTTGTCCGCCTGAACTACCAGACCACCCTTTTTGTCCCCATCCGCCCAGGTCAGCCCAACATAATGCTTCTTCGATTTAGAGAGGAGCATCAGCGCGCCAATTCCAAGACTGAACAACGCCAAGCCGATAGCGGTGCCTACTCTGCGATGAACGTCCTGCCCGTAACTGATTTCGGTAATTGAGGATGCAGGGATCAAGGCGATATCCCGACCGTCTCTAGCAAATCGGATATGATCGCCCTCAATATAGAGCTTTATTCCTATTCCTGCCTTTGTATCTGTCAGGGAACCACCATCGTAGGTAACTTTGAATCCGATATCTTCTGCAATCACGATTATTGGCAACAACACGCAAAACAACAAAGCAAACAACTTCCTCATCTTTCTCTCTTTCGCCCCTCGATAGCTTTCGTAGATTAAGTGATCGGATGGTATCAGCTTAGGCTGCGGATCTCAAATTTCGAGACTGAATTTACCATTACCTTCGATTGAAGCAAGCCGTTGACTTGCCCGACCACTCGAATACGCCCACGGTTGAGTGATACCGTATTCCTTGACGACTGCCGAATGCTGAGACGAACCCGCAGAACCCTCTGGATCGTAGCCCTGGTGCTTCTGGTGCTGGCGGCAGCTATCTATCTGCGTTTCAAAGCCCCACCCGAGGCAGCCCGCCTGCTGCCGGAGTCCGACGGCATCGTCTACGTCAACCTGCGCCCCTTGCGCGCTCTGCTGCACAAGAATCTCAATCCAGTCGTCCGCGCCCCCGAGTATCAGGCCTTCATCGACGCAACCGGCATCGATTGGGAGCGTGATCTCGAAGAAGCCGCCGTCGCCCTGCATCGCATGTCCGATCCTCGCGGCCCCAACGGCCCGGTAGCCTATTCGACCGTGCTGGTGGGCAAGCTCGACGGCAAACGGCTGGCGCGCTACCTCGAGGTCCATGCCAACGGCAAGGAAGTCTACGCCGGGCACACCGTCTACAGCCTGCCCAGCGACGGCCGCACGGTGCGCGTGGCACAGATCGCCTACGACACGGTCGTGATCTCGAACTACCCCAGCACCGAGCAGATCCACTCCATGTTGGACCGCCACCGCACCGCCGCGCTGCCTTTCTCCGGATCGACGCTGCTGGCCGAGCACTACTCCGAGATGCCTCTGCTCTCGATCGCCTGGGGTATGGGCGAGATCGGCCTCCCTTTCAGCGAAAACGGCAGCATTCACATGCTAGGAATGGAACTGCCGCTGGAGCCCGACACCACATTTCTTGCCAGCGTCCACTGGGCCGGCGCACTCAAGCTGCGGGTGGTGGAGATTGCCGCCACCGATGCCACCGCCGCGAGCCAGGCCGCGAGCCTCAACCTGCTGCTCGCCGTCGCCCGCGGCGCAACCGCCAGCCTGGGATCGAACGCCGCCAACAATAGCCTGAAAGAGGTGCTGCGTACCGCCGACGTCTCCCAGCACCGCAACCGTGTCATAGCCAATGCCACCCTGCCTCAGAACCTGCCCATCGCGCTGCTGAATGGCGCCGGGAACGGCCCAGACGCGAGCGGCGAATCAAAATAAAACGCTGTACTGGACCCTCCTTTTTGAATGTTCCTTCCCTCGGTCAGATTCGGTTGCATAGAATTGTTGCGTCCTGGGGCGATGCCCTTGCGTCCGATAGCCCAGGATCGATTTCCCTCCGCTTCCCACCAGTTTCCAGCCCAAGGAGTCTTATGTCTGCCTCATTTTCCAGCTCTCGCCCCCTCAAATTTGCGATTTTCAGCCTGGCTTCGATCAGTCTTTTTGCCGTTTCGAGCTTTGCCGCGTCACCAGGCTCCGGCGCCGCTGCCGGCACCGCCTCCCAGAAAGGGACCCTGACCGGGCAAGCCGCATTCACCGACTACCTGCATGAAAAGCCCGGTGTACGCCGTCACGTCACCGCAGCCGACCTGCCCGCGCCCGATCCGAGCGAATCCGTGGACAATGGCGCGCATCTGGTCCCCCGGCCCGAAGGGGTGTGGCCGGTAGCGCCCAAAGGCTTCAAAGTAGAGCTCTACACGACCGGCCTCGAAAATCCACGCCTGATCCGCACCGCGCCCAACGGCGATATCTTCCTCGCCGAGAGCCAGAGCAACAAGATCAAGGTCTTTCGCGGCATCAAGGCGGACGGCACGGTGCAGCAGGTATCGACCTTCGCCTCTGATCTGAACCTGCCCTTCGGCATCAAGTTCTATCCAGAAGGTCCGAACCCGAAGTGGGTCTATATCGGCAACACCGATGGGGTCGTCCGCATTCCCTATCAGAACGGCGACCTGGTCGCCCGCGGGCCCTCCGAGCATCTCGCGGAACTGCCCGGAGGCGGCCATCTGCGCGGCGGAGGCCACTGGACCCGCGATATCGCCTTTTCCAAAGACGGCAGCAAGATGTTCGTCTCGGTTGGCTCGCACTCCAATGTCGATGATCCGGATACACATTCTGAGGAATTCCATCGCGCGGATGTTCTCGAATTCACGCCCGACGGCAAATTCATCAAGGTCTACGCCTCCGGTATCCGCAACTGCGTCGGCGAGACCATCAACCCCATCACCGGCGAGCTCTGGTGCTCCACGAATGAGCGTGACGGCCTCGGCAACAACCTCGTCCCAGACTACGTCACGCATGTAGAAGAGAATGGCTTCTACGGATGGCCCTGGTACTACTTCGGCGGGCCTTCAGGCGGCCACCAGGATCCCAGGCATGTCGGCGCGCATCCAGAAATGCAGGCCAAGGTCATCACGCCCGACATTCTGGTGAATCCTCATTTCGCCTCGCTCGAAATGCTCTTCTACGAGGGCCAGCAGTTCCCCGCCGAGTACCATGGCGACGGTTTTGCCGCCGAGCACGGCTCCTGGAACCGCAAGGTCCGAAGCGGCTACGAAGTCATCCGCCTGCCCATGAAGAGTGGCCGCGCGACCGGAGAATACGAGGACTTCCTGACTGGATTTGTGCTGCCCAACGGCGATGTTTGGGGACGCCCGGTAGGAGTTGCCGTAGCCACCGATGGCTCGCTCTTCGTCACCGACGACGGATCCAGATCCATCTGGCACGTGATCTACACCGGCAAGTAGGCGGCGATCCAAGCGAGCCAAAAGGCGCCAGGGACAGGCTCATCGCCTGTCCCTGGTCTTTGCCGTTGGAAATGTTTGCCTTACTTGGTGCCGGCTGTTGCCGGTGCCGGTGCCGGCAGATTGTTGGCCGTCATCTCGGCAAAGGTCGAACGCAGATATTTGTGCGGGTTGACCGGCACATTGTTAATGCGCACCTCGTAATGCAGATTCGGCCCGGTGGATCGGCCCGTGCGGCCAACATACCCGATTACCTGGCCACGTACGACGCTCTGGCCTGCGACCACCGTCATCCCTGAAAGGTGGGCGTAGGAAGTACGCACTCCGTGTCCGTGATCAATCTCCACCTGCCGCCCGTACCCATTCCTCATGCCCGCTGAATCCACCAACCCGTCGCCGGTTGCGCGGACCACGGTGCCGGATGGGGCTGAGATATCGACGCCCGCGTGGAATGCGCCTTCTCCGTTGAAGGGATCTTGGCGTTCCCCAAAGCTCGAGGTCACGGTGCCTTCCACGGGCCAGAGCGAGGGCGCGTCGGCAACCTGCGTCCAGTCCGAGAGACTGGAGCTCATCCCCGAGGTGAGGCCGCCTTCCAGTGCCCGCGAAACGCGTCCCGACAGCGCCTGGCTGCGCAGGTCATAAAACTGATCGAGAGAGAGCTTGACCTGCTGCTGGTTGACATCGTCGGTAAGCGCCAGAGTGGATGGGGTTGGCGCCGTCGCCGTGGCTGCATGCCTGCCGTTGCTGGCGAGCTTGTTCTGCTTCAAGCCGTAGATCGCGGTCACTTCACTGGCCAGGGCTCCCAGCGAAGCCACCTGAATATCTCGTTCGTGGGCGATCTCCGCCATCTGCTTGTAATTCTTGCGGAGCGTCTCGCGCTCCTGGCGAATCTGATTGAAACTCTCTGTTTTCAGCAACATGCGCGTGTACGAGCCGGCTAGGCCAACAATCGTGAACGCACCCACCAGCGCTGCAGCTACAAATCCGTAGACGTATTGAACCGGAAGCGAAATCTTGCGGATGCGGCCGTCTTCATCTCGGGCAACAAACAAAATGTAATAACGTTTACGTAGCATAAACCTCCCTCAACATTAAATCCGTCAACTGGTTCGTGCACCGCACAGAACCTCCGGACCCATGAAAAATCACCGAGCTCCAGCTCAGTGCTCTTTCCTGTTGAACAGACGTAACCGGATCTGGCAACGGCAATTGTAGACCAACCGGGATCAGATTCTTTCCAATTCCCCGTCTCTCTATTAGAAATAGTTTAAACGATCCAGAGGAATCGGGCATCTAAAGTCGTTGCGTCCCACGATATGCTTCAGCTATGGTGCAATCGCGCAAATCCGGGGGCCGGGGCCCAGCGTTGCAGAAACAACCCCCCGGCGAATCGGTCCTGCTGAATGCAATTCGCGCGCGAGCCCAGGCAGGTGCGCACTCGACCAAAGGCCTTTCGAGAGTCCGGCTAGGCATCGGCGATGACTGTGCGCTGCTGCGGCTTCACCCCGGCGAAGAGCTGGCGGTCACCACCGACCTCTCCCTCGAAGGCCGCCATTTCCGCCTCGACTGGCACCCTCCTGAGTCGGTAGGCCATCGCGCTCTGGCCCGGGGCCTGAGCGATCTGGCGGCCATGGGAGCGAGGCCGGTCGCGGCCTTCCTCTCGCTCGGCCTTCCCCGCGAACTCACCGAAGCTTCCGGCAGCTGCCGCCCGTGGCCCAGGACTTGGGTTGACCGCTTTTTCGACGGCCTGCTCGCGCTCGCCGCCCAACACGGCGTGCCGCTGGCCGGAGGGGACCTGGCCGAGTCGCCACTGGCTGTCGCGGACATCGTGCTCGCCGGCTCCGTTCCGCGCGGCCAGGCGCTGCTGCGTAGCGGCGCACGCCCCGGCGACCGCATTTACGTCACTGGCAGCTTGGGTGGCGCCGCCGCCGAGCTGGCAGCGCTGGGGCAGTCGCCGCAAAGATTTGCGAGCGCCACACAAGCCTCGAAGACCGCGCCGCATCTCTATCCCCAGCCCCGCCTCGCGCAGGGACTGTGGCTGCGCAAGCATCAGAAAGCCTCCGCCGCCATGGATCTAAGCGACGGCCTCTCGACCGACCTTGCCCGCCTCTGCGCCGAGTCCGGCGTAGCCGCCGAAGTGGACAGAGCGGCATTGCCACTGGCAGCCGGTACCACCGCAGCGATGGCCCTCCACGGCGGCGAAGACTACGAGCTACTCTTCACCGCGCCCCAATCCGCAAAATTGCCCAAGAGCATCGCCGGCGTCAAAATCACCGCCATCGGCCGCATTCTGCCGGCCAGTCCCCGCAAACCAAGGGTTTTTCTACGAACCGAAAAAGGCGCCGAGCCACTCCAACCACAAGGATGGGAGCACTTTTCCGGCGGCAATTGAAAGCTCACCGAACCGCAAAGACGTCCTCGTCTTCTTCCGAACCAATCGGCTGACCCGGCGGCGTGGCCAGAGGCGGATCGACGACAAACTTGTCCGGATCCTTCCAGAATCGCTCGATATCGTCCAGCGCCGCTGACCAGTGCGCCTCCACGCTAACCGGCGCATCAGTTTCAAGCTGATCGGTCAGCCAGCTCTCCAGGTCGGCAATCTTCGTTGTGGCAATTGCCCGCGCCTGCGGAGAAGCCCCCTTCGACACGCTCAACTGCATCAGCTGTTTCAGCACCACCGTCTCCACCGAGAACTGCGTCTGCCCCACCACGCCGTCCTGG
>Ga0206814_10183_pt1 | contig 17738 bp, 12 predicted proteins | sample Alteio_BWOrgCont_90_FD_152850 | JGI IMG/M metagenome (GOLD analysis project Ga0206814, IMG submission 152850) | Enriched cells from forest soil in Barre Woods Harvard Forest LTER site, Petersham, Massachusetts, United States -... | ecosystem: Environmental > Terrestrial > Soil > Temperate forest >...
TTCGGATTCCTTCGGCATCGGAGCCATACACCCAGAGATCGCCTAAAGCTTCAGCATCTTCGTGATAACCGTGCAGCTTCAACGATCGTGTGACGCACGCCGCGTCTTCCAGCCTGCCCAGGGTAATGGCATGATTGACGCAGTCTTCCGCCATGTGCCGATAGGTTGTCCACTTGCCGCCGACGATGGTCACCAGGCCTGCGGAGTCGATATGGATGGTGTGGTCGCGGGAGAGTGCCGAGGTTTTCTCGCCTCCATCACCTTCTGACTTTACGAGCGGCCGGATTCCAACGTAGACGCTGAGAATGTCTTCTCGTGTCGGAGGCCGGGTGAGGAAACGGGCGGCTGTGCCGAGAATGAATTCGATCTCTTCTTCATATGGGAGAGGCTCGTAGCTGGGCTCCTGAATGGGCGTATCCGTCGTGCCTACTACGGTGTGATCGTGCCACGGTATCGCGAACAAGACGCGCCCGTCGCTGGTATGTGGCACCATGATGGCCGCGTCTGCACGCAGGAAGCTGCGCTCAAAAACAAGGTGAATTCCCTGACTGGGAGCGATCATCTTCTGCGCGCCGGCGTCGGTCATTCTTCGCACGTTGTCGGCGAACATTCCGGTGGCGTTGATAACAACACGAGCGGCGGCCCTGAATTGTTGGCCGCTCTCCTCGTCCTTCCAGACGACCCCATCGGCAAAGCCGTCTGCATCTTTGCCAATCTCGATCACTGGAGCGTAGTTCAACAGCGCGGCGCCGTGATCTGCGGCTGTCGCCCTCGCCCAGAACTATCTCGTCAGCAGCGCTACTTCGCCAGCGCATCCAGATCGAGATTAAGCTCCAGCACATTTACCCGCGGCTCTCCCAGAATGCCTAGCGTCCGCGCTGTGATATGCGCAGCAATCAGCCCATTCACGGCATCGTCGCTTAGGTGGCGGGCCTGAGCCACACGATGGGCCTGGTAATACGCGGTGTCGGGCGTAATGTCCGGGTCGAGCCCCGAACCGGAGTCGGTAACCAGATCGATGGGTACAGGCTTGCCTGGATTCTGCGCCGAAAGCTTGTCAATGTCGCCCTGAATACGCTGCACCAGCTTCTGGTTGGACTGAGCAAGATTGGAGCCGCCTGAACTTGTGGCGTCGTATCCATTGCCCGCAGCCGAGGGGCGAGGATGAAAATAGCGATCGCTGGTGAAGCTCTGCGCCAGCAGTGCTGAGCCAACCACATGCCCGTCCTTGAGGATCAAGCTACCTGCCGCCTGGTGCGGAAACAGCACCCCAGCGATACCGGTGAGAGCGAGCGGATACGCTAGGCCCAGCATCAGGGTAGTGACCAGCGTGAATCGAATCGATGTCTTCCAGACCGAATGCACAATAAATCTCCTTAAGCCAGATGCAGAGCGACCAGCGCCAGGTCGATGGCCTTGATGCCGATGAAGGGCACGATCACTCCGCCCAGGCCGTAGACCAGAAGGTTCTGCCGCAGCAAGACCGCCGCAGCCTTAGGCTCGTATTTGACGCCCTTCAGGGCCAGCGGAATCAGGGCAATGATAATCAGGGCGTTGAAGATGACCGCCGACAGAATGGCCGATTGTGGCGTAGCCAGATGCATGATGTTCAGCGCATTCAGCACTGGAAACACGCCTGCGAACATGGCTGGAATAATGGCAAAGTATTTGGCTACATCGTTGGCAATCGAAAACGTAGTCAGGGCTCCGCGGGTCATCAGCAACTGCTTGCCGATCTCGACAATTTCAATCAGCTTGGTCGGGTTTGAATCGAGATCGACCATGTTGCCGGCTTCTTTTGCCGCCTGCGTGCCCGAGTTCATCGCCACGCCTACATCGGCCTGCGCCAGCGCGGGAGCATCGTTGGTGCCGTCGCCCGTCATCGCGACCAATTTGCCCTTGGCCTGCTCGCGTTTGATCAGGTCCATTTTATCCTTGGGCTTGGCTTCGGCGAGGAAGTCGTCGACCCCGGCCTCGCGCGCAATCACGGCGGCAGTGAGCGGGTTGTCGCCGGTAATCATGATGGTGCGAATGCCCATCGCCCGCAGCCGCGCAAGGCGATCCTTCAGGCCACCCTTGACGATGTCCTTCAGATAGATGACACCCAATGCAGTCGCGTTCTCAGCCACCACCAGCGGCGTCCCGCCTGCACGAGCAATCTCGTCCACCTGTTCACGCACCTTGCGCGGCAGGCTTGAGCCCTGCTGCTCAAGCAGGTTGGCGATGGCATCGACGGACCCCTTGCGAATGCGAGAACCAGGCAGATCCACACCGGACATGCGAGTCTGGGCAGTGAACGGCACGAATTCCGCGTGCATGTTCGAAAGATCGCGTCCTCGCAGGCCGTACTTTTCTTTGGCCAACACTACGATCGAACGGCCTTCGGGAGTTTCGTCCGAAAGAGAGGATAGCTGTGCTGCATCCGCCATCCGCTCAGGGCTCACATCCGGAGCCGGATAGAATTCCGTCGCTTGACGATTCCCCAGTGTGATGGTCCCGGTCTTGTCCAGCAGCAGCGTGCTCACATCGCCCGCAGCCTCCACAGCGCGCCCGCTCATGGCCAGAACGTTATATTGCACCAGCCGGTCCATGCCTGCGATGCCGATCGCCGAGAGCAGCCCTCCGATCGTGGTCGGAATCAGGCAAACCAGCAGCGAAACCAGTACAAATACAGTCTGTGGAGCTTTGGAATAAATCGCAAACGGCTGAAGCGTAACCACTGCCAGAAGGAAGATAATCGTTAGCCCTGAAAGCAGAATACTGAGCGCAATTTCGTTTGGAGTCTTCTGCCGAGTAGCGCCCTCGACCAGAGCGATCATTCGATCCAGAAAGGTTTCGCCGGGGTTCGACGTGATCTTGACCTTGATGAAATCGGAAAGCACCTTCGTGCCTCCGGTCACAGCCGAACGGTCCCCTCCAGCTTCGCGGATCACCGGCGCGGACTCACCCGTAATCGCCGACTCATCCACCGACGCCACGCCTTCGACCACCTCGCCATCGCCGGCGATAAAATGTCCAGCCTCGACATAGATCAGGTCTCCAGCGCGTAACAGGCTGCTGGTCACGTCTTCGAGCGCGCCATCGGCGTTGTATTTTCGCGCAATGGTCTCGCCCTTGGCCTTGCGCAGCGTGTCTGCCTGAGCTTTACCGCGACCCTCGGCCATGGCTTCGGCAAAGTTTGCAAAGAGTACAGTGAACCACAGCCAGAGCGTGATTTGAAGGTTGAATCCTAACCCCGCGCGATGATGAATTGCATCGTCGATTAGCAGCCCAGAGGTGAGCACACTGCCCACCTCTACGACAAACATTACCGGGTTTTTCACCATCAGCCGGGGGTTAAGCTTGCGCAGTGCATCCACCGCCGCCTGGCGAATAATATGAGTACTCCAGAGACTCTTCTTGTCTGCCATATCTGCCTTAGAAAAGCTGCCCGGAACGCAGCAAGAGGTGTTCGAGGATAGGTCCCAGGCTCAAGGCCGGGAAGAAGGTGAGAGCGCCCATGATGAGGATCACCGAGATCAGCAGCACAGTAAAAAGCGGGGTGTTCACCGGGAAAGTGCCCGGAGACGGTGGCACGCTCTTCTTTTGCGCGAGATGGCCGGCCAGCGCCAGAACCGGTATCTTCATCAGGAAGCGCCCGCCCAGCATCGCTCCGCCAAGAGCCACGTTGTACCACCATGAAGTGGTGACCGTGAGTCCGGCAAAAGCCGAACCGTTGTTGCCCACAGTTGAAGTAAAAGCATAGAGAATCTCTGTGAATCCATGCGGCCCCGTGTTGGTCAGGGCAGAAAGTCCGATTTTGGGCGAGAGTACGAAGATCGCCGTCAGCACAAGAATGATCAGCGGAAAGATAAGCACATAGAGCATGGCCATCTTCACATCAAAGGACTCGATTTTCTTGCCCAGATATTCGGGCGTGCGTCCCACCATCAGACCCGCGATGAACACCGAGAGAACGACGAAAATCAGCGCCCCATAGAGCCCGGAACCAACGCCGCCGAAAACCACCTCGCCCAACATGATGTTGGTCAGCACCACCATTCCGCCCAGCGCGGTATAGGAGTCGTGCACGCTATTGACGGCGCCGCAACTGGCATCCGTCGTGGCGGTGGCAAAAAGTGAGCTTTGCGAGATGCCGAAGCGCACTTCCTTGCCTTCCATATTGCCGCCCGGCGCAGTCGCTGTCGCCGTTTGGGCGGCGTTATGAATCAGAGGATGTGGCTGCGATTCCGCCCAATAGACGCAGGTGAAGGCCACCCCGAAGAGCACGAACATAGAGGCCAGCACCGCCCAGCCATGGCCCGGCGAGCCCGTCAGCCTGCCCAGCGTAACTGTCAACGCACCGGGGATGATGAAGATCGCCAGCATCTGCAGCAGGTTGGTCAATGGCGTGGGATTCTCATAAGGGTGCGCGCTGTTGGCGTTGAAGAATCCGCCGCCATTGGTACCCAGCATCTTGATTGCTTCCTGCGAAGCCACCGGCCCCTGTGCGATGGTCTGCGTCTGCGCCTCGAGCGTGGTTGCCTGCGTATAGGGATGCAGATTTTGCGGCACACCCTGCCACACTAGCACTAGCGCAAAGATTACGCAGCCGGGAGCGAGAACATAGAGGATGCTACGCGTCACGTCCACCCAGAAGTTCCCGATCGTGGGTGAACTCGTTCGGCGGATGCCCCTCACCAGCGCGACCGCCACGGCGATTCCCACTGCTGCTGAAAGAAAGTTGTGATACGCCAGGGCCGCCATCTGAGTCAGGTAGCTCATGGTCGTTTCCGGTGTGTAGGACTGCCAGTTGGTATTGGTGGTGAACGAGGCCGCCGTGTTCCATGCCAGTGCCGGCTCGACCGCAGGAAGCTTCTGCGGGTTCAGCCAGCTGACCGCCAGCAAGCCCCAGCCCTGCGCCCGCTCCAGCAAGTAAGTCAGTACCAAGCTTACTGCTGAAAAGCCCAGAAGAGCGAAGGCATATTCGCGCCAGTTCATCTCCTGCTCGGCATTGACGCCGCTCAACTTGTAGATCAGCTTCTCGACCGGGTGAAGCAGCCGGTCAAGCCAGGTGCGCTCCCCTTCCAGAACCCGCGCCAGGTATATTCCAACTGGCCGCACGGACGCCAGTAACACGGCGGCGAAAATTGCAAACTGAAACCACCCATTTCCAGTCATTTAGAACTTCTCCGGAAACAACAGCGTCGCAATCAGGTATCCCAAGAGCAACACCGACAAGACCAAAACTACAACCGTAACCACATTCATCCTGCTACCTCAACTTCTGGCATGCGAAAACGTAACCGAATGCCAGCAGAAAGAAAGAAACAGTGAATAGCAACATCCAAAAATCCTGCATAGTTCAATCCAATTCCCCACAGGCAAAGTTCCCTGGAGCCAGCCTGAGTCGGCGAGATCGTCTTCCAGCAGTGACCTGACTTGCGCGCCTCCAACACGGATGCGAAGACCAAAACAACTGCCTTAAAGCATTTTTGCAGGCCCTAGGGTCATACTCGACTAATGCTTTCGTAAAGGTAATGTAAAGGCGCATTACCTGGATGAAATTCAAGCGGAAGCTTCCCGATCCCTGCCGGGTCGGGGAATCGAACCCTGGCGCTTACAAAACGGCCCTGAAAACCTGCTCGAGCCTGCGGATGATAAATTGATTTTGCAGCCAGTTTACGCGCAGCTGGACCAGTCTCTCCGACCCGCCCTCCTGCAGCCTAAAGGAAGAACTGTGACATCCCCCAGGACCATCCAACTCGACCCGCGCGACAACGTCCTGGTGGCGCTCGCCGATCTGCCTTCGGGCGAAAGAATCGTGAACTCGGGCGTCATCTGCACCCTGACCACGGCCATCCCTGCCAAACACAAATTCGCAACCCGCGATTTTGCGATTGGGGCAGAAATCGTGATGTACGGCGTCACCGTCGGTCGCGCCCGCGAGCCGATTCCGCAGGGAGGCCTGCTCACAACCCAGAATGTGGTACACGATGCCGCCGGCTTCCAAGCCAAAGATGCGAGTTACAGTTGGGAAGCCCCCGACTTTACCCGATGGGTGCCCCGGACCTTTGACGGCTACTATCGCGAGGATGGCCAGGTTGGCACTCGTAACTATTGGCTCGTTCTCCCGCTCGTCTTCTGCGAAAACCGCAACGTCGATGCTTTGCGCGAGGCCTTCGAAGAGGAGCTTGGCTACGGCCGCCCCAGGCAATACCGTCAACAGGTCCGCTCGCTGCTTCAGGAGTATTCGAGCGCCGGATCCGATACCTCCTCCGCCGCGCGCGAAGTCTCTCATGCTCCCGAGCGTATCTTTCCCAACGTAGACGGGATCAAATTCCTTCTGCACCAGGGCGGCTGCGGCGGCACACGCGACGATTCGCGCGCGCTTTGCGGCCTGCTCGCCGGCTACATCCACCATCCCAATGTCGCCGGAGCCACAGTCCTGAGCCTTGGCTGTCAGAACGCGCAGGTCTCGGATCTTCTGGAAGAGCTCAAGCTGCGAGACCCGTCGCTCTCCAAGCCCGTGCTGATCTTTGATCAACAAAAATCGGGCCTCGAGTCCACCATGCTTTCAAACGCCATCCGCGAGACCTTTCAGGGTGTGGTCGAGGCCAACCGGATCGAGCGCAAACCGGCCCCGCTCTCCAAACTGACGGTGGGCTTGAAGTGCGGCGGCTCGGACGGATTTTCCGGCATCTCCGCCAATCCGTCCATCGGCCGCGTCTCCGACATGCTGGCAGCCCTCGGCGGAAGATCGCTTTTATCGGAATTTCCCGAGTTGTGCGGCGTCGAACAAAGCCTGATCAACCGCTGCACCGACGACCGCGTTTCCGACCGCTTCATCCAGCTGATGCGCAGCTACGCGGCGCGAGCCAAAGCCGTACACTCTGGCTTCGAGATGAATCCTTCGCCCGGCAACATTCGCGACGGCCTGCTCACCGACGCAATGAAGTCCGCCGGAGCGGCGAGAAAAGGCGGCACTTCGCCGGTAAACGACGTGCTCGACTATCCCGAGTACAGCCGCACCCAGGGGCTCAGCCTGCAATGCACCCCTGGCAACGACGTCGAGTGCGTCACCGCCCAGGTCGGCGCGGGGGCTAACATCGTCCTCTTCACCACCGGCCTCGGCACGCCCACAGGCAACCCTATTGCCCCGGTCATCAAGCTCGCCACCAACACCAAACTGGCAGAGCGCATGTCCGACATCATCGACATCGATACCGGCGCCATTATTGAAGGCAAAAGCAGCATCGACCAAATGGGGGATGCAATTCTGGAGTTGATTGTCGACGTCGCGAGTGGAAAGCTGCATACCAAGGCAGAGACGCTGCGGCAGGACGATTTTATTCCATGGAAACGCGGCGTTTCGCTTTAGGAGAGGTCGTCAAGGGCACACTCGTCAGTTGCGGCACGGAGTCAATATGCTCAAGAGCGGAATTCTCAATCCGGCCATCAACTCCCTGCTCAGCCGCGTGCGGCACACGAACACTCTCGTAATCGCCGACCGCGGCTTTCCATTTTGGCCGCAGATCGAGACCATCGACATCTCCCTCACCGATGACATTCCTCGCGTCATGGACGTTCTCGCAGCCGTCAAAGCCAACTTTGCCATTGGCCAGGTCTTCGCGGCAGCGGAGTTTCTCGCCGCGAATTCCCCGCAAACCGCCGGCGCCCTCGAAGACGCTCTGCTCGGAATTCCGATCACCTTTGAACCCCATGTGGATCTCAAGAAGCGCGTACCTCACGCCATCGGATTGATTCGCACCGGCGACACGACTCAATACTCCAACCTCATTCTCGAATCGGCGTAGAAAGCATCGGTGCGCTCCCGTTCACGGCAATCGAATCCACATACACGAGGAAATGCAGTGGAGCAAACCTGGCGTTGGTTCGGACCTCGAGATGCAGTCTCATTGGCGGATGCCAGCCAAGCCGGTGCAACCGGCATTGTCACCGCCCTTCACGACATTCCGCCCGGCGAAGTCTGGCCCGTGGAAGCAATCCAGGAACGCCAGAGAGTCGTCCATGCCGCCGGCCTGACCTGGTCCGTAGTGGAAAGTGTCAACGTCAGCGAAGAGATCAAGAGGCGCGGTCCCAACTGGCAGAGCCATATCGACAACTACGTCGCAACTGTTCGTAATCTCGCCCAATGCGGCATCCATACTGTCTGTTACAACTTCATGCCGGTCCTCGATTGGCTGCGCACCGACCTCGAGTGGCAGTTACCGGACGGCTCCATCTCCATGCGTTTTGAAGCCGACGCCATCGCAGCCTTCGATCTGTTCATTCTCCAGCGCCCCGGCGCCGAAGTCGATTGGAGCGAAGCGCAGCAACGAAGCGCGTACGCTCGTCTCCATCAGATGATCGAGACCGAGCGAGATCGTCTGGTCCGCACCGTCCTCGCCGGTCTGCCCGGCACCACAGAGGTTTATACCCTTGACTACGTTCGCAACGCAATCGCCAGCTATAGCGAGATAGGCCGCGATGGTCTTCGCGCCAATCTTGGGGAGTTTCTCCGCGCAGTGTGCCCGCGCGTCGAAGAGCTAGGAGTCAGGCTCTGCATCCATCCCGACGATCCCCCCCGATCTCTGCTGGGGCTGCCCCGGATTGTCAGCACTCTCGAAGATCTTCAGTTCCTTCTCGATCAATCTCCCGAGCAATCGAACGGAATCACTTTCTGCTCCGGCTCACTCGGAGCCCGCCCCGAAAATAATCTCGTCGCAATGATCCGCCAGGTTGCACCACGCGTCCGCTTTGTTCACCTGCGCTCGACCAAACGCGAAGCCGGCCACGACGCATTCTACGAAGCAGCGCATCTGGCAGGCGATGTCGACATCGTCGCACTCATACAGGAGTTGGTCCGCGAAGAAAGACGCAGATCAGCTGCCGGCGACCACGCTCCCATCCCCTTCCGCGCCGATCACGGCAACAAGATTCTTACCGACATCGGCCGCCCGTCGGTTCCCGGCTATCCCGCAGTGGGCCGTCTGCGCGGCCTCGCCGAGCTTCGCGGCGTGCTCACAGCGGTGGAAGCGCTCACCTAGATTCGACAATCCCCGCCGCCAGTTGATATCTATAGCAAGACCCCGCTGAGGAGATTTGCATGGCATTCATCGAAGATAAATTTCTACTGGAGAGTGACACCGCGGTCAGACTATACGAGGCCTATGCCGCTCCGGAGCCAATCTTCGACTACCACTGCCATCTCTCCCCGCGTCAGATTGCCGAAAACCGGCGATTCAACAACCTCTTCGAAATATGGCTGGAAGGCGATCACTACAAATGGCGTGCCATGCGCGTCAATGGCGAGCCTGAGCGATATTGCACGGGCAACGCAACCCCTTATGAGAAGTTCCTCGCCTGGGCCCGCACAGTCCCATACACCCTGCGTAATCCGCTCTACCATTGGACACATCTCGAATTGCAGCGTTACTTCGGCATCACCGAATTGCTCGACGCTTCCTCCGCTCCACGTATCTGGGACCAGGCCAACAGCCTTTTGCAGGACGGTCTTGATGTCCATCACATCCTGCGCAAGTTCCACGTTCACACCGTAGGCACCACCGACGATCCTGTGGATTCGCTCGACTACCACGCACAGATTGCCACCTCTTCACTGCCCACCCGAGTCGTTCCGGCCTTTCGCCCCGATGCCGCCCTTCGGGTCGATTCACCTCCGGCGTTCCGGAATTGGGTAGGTCGGCTTGGCCTCGCCGCCAACCTGCAAATCGACTCCTTTGCGTCCTTGCTAAAGGGTATCGAGCAGCGGGTGAATGACTTTCATGCGGTCGGATGCCGGCTCTCCGATCACGGCCTCGATATCTGTTACGCCGAGCCATGCAGCGATGCACAAGCCGCAGAGATTTTTGCCGATGCGCTCAGCGGACTGGCGGCCACGCCCGAGCGGCACCACAAATTCGCCAGCTTCATGATGCATTTCCTCGGTCAACTCTATGCCCGGCACGAATGGACCATGCAACTCCATCTCGGCGCATTGAGAAATGTAAATTCCCGCGCCAAAGGCATCATGGGCCCTGACACTGGCTTTGACGCCATGAGCGGCACCGCACAACTCGCGGCGTTGGCCAAATTCCTCGATAGGCTAGAGCAGGACAGCTCACTCCCGCGCACCATCGTCTATAACTCTAACCCGGTCGAGAATTACGCATTTGCTACGCTCATCGGAGGCTTTTCCGCCGAGGGCCTTCCAGGAAAAGTCCAATTTGGCAGCGGATGGTGGTTTCTGGATCAGAAGGAAGGCATGGAGTGGCAGTTGAACGCGCTCTCCAACGTGAATTTGCTTTCTCGATTCGTCGGCATGATCACTGATTCGCGATCCTTCATGTCTTATCCACGGCATGAATACTTCCGCAGAATACTTTGCAATCTACTGGGCGGAGAAATCGACAAAGGACTCCTGCCCGATGATGAAGTACAGATCGGCAGAATGGTGCGTGACATTTGCTTCGGCAACGCCGACCGGTATTTCGGCCTGCCCGTAACCAATAGTACAAGCCAAACAATAGCGCTCGGTAGCAGCTATAGCAGCCAGGAACAATTATGACTGATGGTATAACTCCAGCCGTTGACAGCGCCACCGTTCAGGCAGAGGCCGAGTCCGAATACTACACACCCCATTCGTTGAAGATCGGCAGCTTCCGCTGGCGTATCTGCGCGCTGCTTTTCATCGCCAACACCATCAACTACATGGATCGCCAGGTCCTCAGTTTCCTCGCGCCGTTGCTCCAGACCCGCATCGGTTGGAACGAAGTACAATACGGTTACATTGTCGTCGCCTTCCAGTTCGCTTACGCGCTGGGGCTGCTCTCCGTAGGCGGCATCATCGACCGCATCGGTGTCCGTCTCGGATATACACTCTCCATCGGCCTCTGGAGCCTCGCCTCGATGAGCCATGCACTGGCCCGCTCCACGCTCTCCTTCGGCGTCTCGCGCTTCTTCCTCGGCCTCGGCGAATCGGGAAACTTCCCAGCCGCCATCAAGACAGTCGCCGAGTGGTTCCCCAAAAAAGAACGCGCTCTCGCCACCGGCATCTTCAACAGCGGGACCAGCGTCGGAGCGATACTTGTTCCCATCGCTGTCCCCTGGCTCACTGTGCATCTCGGTTGGCAATCGGCATTTCTCTTCACCGGCGGTTTCAGCTTTCTGTGGCTCGTTCTTTGGTGGACCACCTACAAAAGTCCAGAAAATGAGCCGCGCTTACTAACTGCGGAACTCGCCCACATTCGCAGCGACCCGGCCGAACAAGTCGCAAAGGTGCCCTGGTTGCGGCTTCTCGGCTATCGCCAGTGCTGGGCAATTCTCATCGGCAAGCTCCTCACCGACCCCGTCTGGTGGTTTCTTCTCTTCTGGTTGCCCAAGTACTTCTCTTCTAACTTCCATCTGCGGCTCAACGGCCTCGCCCTGCCCATCATGGTCATCTACGTCGCCGCCTGCATCGGCAGCGTCTTCGGGGGCTGGCTTCCAGGCCTGTGGATCCGGATGGGCTTCGGCATCCGCACGGCGCGCCGCACGGCCATGTTGTGTTGCGCGTTTTGCACCCTACCAATCACGCTGGTTGGGCACATTCACGGGCTTTGGACCGTCGTCGCTCTCATCAGCCTGGCCTGCGCCGCACACCAGGGCTGGTCCGCGAACATTTTTAGTCTTGCGTCAGATATCTTCCCGCGCGCCGCCGTCGGCTCCATCACCGGCATCGGCGGCTTCGGTGGAGCGATCGGCGGTATGCTCGCAGCATGGATCGTCGGTCTGGTTCTGCAACACTACGGCAGCTATAGCGGAATCTTCTTCGTCGCCGGACTCGCGTATCTCACCGCCTGGCTCATGATTCAATTCCTGGTGCGCAAGCCCGAGCTGAGTTTTTCTGTCTAGCCGCTTACCAGCAGCACATCCAGAAAACGCGGGCCGTGCACTCCCTTGATCCGAGTCATCTCGATATCCGCCGTAGCCGAGGGCCCCGAGATAAACGTCGTGGGCAACATCGATGTGCCCGCAATGCGGTCGAAGGCCTCCGGCACGGTTGCAACGATCTGATCGGCAAAGACAAGGCACAGATGGTAATCGGGCACCAGCGAGAGAATACGCGGACCTTGCGCAGCTGCGTTTTGCAGAACGATCGATCCTGTCTCCGCAATAGCCACAGTGCAACCAGTCAACACACCTTGGGCTTCGTCCAATTGATGAGCGTCAAAGAGATTCGCTACTTCAAAGGCAAAGCCATGGGGAAGCCAATCAGCCGGAACTCCTGAGGGAATGGCAACGCCAGTTTTGCCGCGTGCGTTGAGAATCTCTGTAATTACTCTCGAAATCGATGGAGCATCGGCAAGGTAGACTCCGGCGTCGTATTCCCTCAGTCGATCTGCGAATAATTCTAGTACAGCGCGCTCATCGAGGCTGTTGGATTGCGCGTAACTGCGTGGGATCGCAGCGTATTCCGCTTGAATAGAAGGAGCCGTCTCCAGCACGCCGAGCGAACGGCGAATGCTACTGAGAATTACGGCGCGATCTTGGACGGAGTCAGCCATTCGAACTCTTTTCGTCGCGTTTCGAGTTATCGGCATAAGGCGCTTTTTCCTTTGCCCACCAATCGCGGAAAGATTGTCCAGGCATCGCCCTCAGATCACGACTCTGCGTCCAACCGTTCAGCATGAGGGGTAGCCACTCGATAAAACCATTCTTCGAGACCAGCGCTTTTTGTCCGACCTGGCCGAGTTTTTCCGCCATGGCCAATCGGCTGGCGTCCTTGAAGAGAAACGCAGCCGCATGCATGCCGATATTCCACAGGCTGAACTTGCCCGTGAATTTGGCCTGATCTTCTCGGACTATCTTGCCGCGCAGATGAATAAGCACCTCCGGAATATTAATCTTCACCGGACAGACCTCATAGCACGCGCCGCACAGCGATGACGCATAAGGCAGCGAACGCCCTTCCGACATCGAGTTCAATTGCGGCGTAAGGATGGCGCCGATAGGCCCTGCATAAACCGATTCATAGGCGTGACCGCCCGTCTGGTGGTAGACCGGACAAGCATTCAAACACGCCGCGCAGCGGATGCACTGCAACGTCTGACGCGCTTCCTTGTCTGCCAGAATAGGACTGCGGCCATTATCCAACAGCACCACGTGAAACTCTTTAGGTCCATCGCCTGGGTGCACGCCGCACCAGGTCGAGTTATACGGATTCATCCGCTCGCCGGTAGCCGAGCGAGGCAGCGTCTGCAGGAAGATCTCCAGGTCGCGAAACGAGGGAATCACTTTCTCGATGCCCACGATGGAGATAAGAACATCAGGCAACGTAAGACACATGCGGCCATTGCCTTCGGACTCCGTGATGCATATACCGCCAGAGTCCGCGATGAGAAAGTTAGCGCCGGAGATAGCGACTCTGACACGAAGAAACTTCTCACGAAGGTAGCTGCGCGCAGCAGCAGCCAGATCCTCCGGCTGGTCGCCCAGGTCAGGCAGGTCCATCTCGCGCTGGAACATCTGCCGAACCTGGTGCCGGTTCACATGTACCGCCGGCGCAACAAAATGCGAAGGGCGATCCTTACCCAGTTGAATGATCAACTCGGCAAGATCCGTCTCAATCGGTCGAACTCCATTCGCCTCAAGATGCGCATTCAGGCCAACCTCTTCCGAGGTCATCGTCTTAATCTTGATGACCTCTTTGGCCTGATGCTGCTGAACCAGTCCAAGGATGATCCGGTTGGCCTCCGCCGCATCGGAAGCCCAATGCACATGTCCTCCGGCGCGTGTGCAGTTCTCTTCAAACTGCTTCAGGTAGTAGTCCAGATGGCGCAGCGTATGAGCCTTCACCTGCGCTCCTGCCTCGCGCAGATCCTCCCAATCCGGCAGCTCTGCCACTACCTTGTTGCGCTTGGCCTGAATCACAGTGGTGGCGTGCTTCACGTTCTTCCGCGTCTGCGAATTCTGCAGCACTTCTCGCGCCGCGGTCGGGAAATCCCGCCTGTTCCACTGCGTCGCTTCTGCGTGAAATTCGCTCATGCGCGCGCTCCGTCTCCGCTCGCCAGTATCTCCGCCAGATGCGCCGTCCGAACCGGCGCGCCCTGCCTATGCAGCGAGCCATAGAGATGCATCAGACAACTGTTATCGACAGCCGTGCAAACTTCAGCGCCGGTCTCCAGCACATTGCGAACCTTATCCGCCAGCATGGCCGAGGAAACATCGGCGTTCTTGATCGAGAAAGTCCCTCCAAAGCCGCAACATTCCTGCATATTCTGGATAGGTTGTAACTCAAGCCCACGCACATTGTTCAGCAATCGAATCGGTATATCGCCCAGGTGCAGGCTGCGCATCGAGTGGCAACTCGCGTGGTAAGTTACCTTGTGTGGATAAGACGCGCCGACATCCTCAATGCCTAATTTTCGCGCCAAAAATTCAGAGAATTCGTATACCCGAGGCAGCAGCGTATTAATCTCCGCCACCAGCCCCGCGTCCCCATCCATCTCCGCCGCTTTCGCATAGTGATCGCGCATCATTGCCACGCACGAAGACGACGGGACCACCACTGTCTCCGCGTCTCTGTACACACGCACAAAATGGCGAATGATTGGCACGGCCTCGCGCAGGTATCCTGTATTCCAGTGCATCTGGCCGCAGCACGTTTGCTCAGGGCGAAACTCGATCCGGTGCCCCAAACGCTCCAACACGCTCACGACCGACTTGCCGGTCTCTGGAAAAAGGGCGTCATTGTAACACGTGATGAACAGCGAGACCAGCACCGATTGACCTCATGCATTGCCACAGGAAAGTAAAGACCTACCCAGTGTACGATGAACTCATTCCAAACCAATATCGCAATCGGATTGCCGCTCAGCCGATAAGATGAAAGCCTTAATCTTGGGCCTCGGGTACGAACATAGTTTTGAGCCATGCGGTTGACAACAAGTCCAGCTAATGTCGAAGCTGGATGATACAGACGCAAGGCAAGTCTTGAGGAGCAGAGGGATCGATGGCAACATTGCTGGAACCCGCAGCTTCGGCGCGATTCGAAGATGAGGTCATGGACTCGATCCGCATCCGTCACCTTCTCCGCGAGCTGATCGATCCGGAACGCGTTCTCATCCGTCCCATTGAACGCATTGCCTTTGCCTCCGACGCCAGCTTCTATCGCCTGATTCCCCGGGCCGTGATCCAGACGCAGACCGCGGAAGAAATCAAGCATCTTTTTCGCTTCAGCCAGGAGCATCGCATTCCGCTAGTCTTTCGCGCCGGCGGCACCAGCCTCTCGGGGCAGGCCATCACCGACGGGATACTCGTGGATATCGGCCGCTACTGGCGTAGCGTTCGCGTCGAGCAAAACGGTAAGACCATCCGCGTGCAGCCGGGTCTAATCGGCCAGCAAGCCAACAACGCGCTTCGCCTCTATGGCAGAAAGATCGGCCCCGACCCGGCCTCGATCGCCAGTTGCCGCATGGGCGGCATTCTCGCCAACAACTCCAGCGGCATGTGCTGTGGGGTGGTGCAGAATGCCTACCACACCCTCAGTTCCCTGACCTTCATCCTTCCCTCGGGCACCCAGATCGACACCGCCGACCCTAATGCTGGGGACATCTTTGAGACTCTGGAACCGCAACTTTCAAGGACCCTGCTCCGCCTCAAGTCCGAAATCGAAGCCGACGGCCCACTCGCCGCGCGCATCCGGGCAAAATATAAAATGAAGAACACTACCGGCTATTCGCTGAATGCCTTTCTCGACTTCAGCCATCCGTTGGACATCTTCAGCCATTTAATTATCGGATCTGAGGGGACACTGGCCTTCATCGCAGAAGCCGTCCTCAACACCGTTCCCGACTACCCGCTCAAATCCACCTCACTGCTTCTCTTCCCCGACCTCTACGCAGCCTGCTCCGCCATCGGCACCTTCACCGCAGCGGGCGCAGCCGCGCTCGAAGTGATGGACCGCGCCTCGCTGCGCTCCGTAGAGAATCTTCCTGGCACGCCTGGCTATCTGAAAGAACTGCCCGAAGCTGCCGCCGGCTTGCTCATTGAGTTCCAGGCCGCCAACGAAGCCCAGCAACGTGCCTTCGAGTCGAATGCCGCCGCCGTACTCGCCGGCCTCACCCTTCTGCGTCCAGCAGACTTCACCAGCGATCCCATCGAGCAAGCCACGCTCTGGAAGATTCGCAAAGGTATGTTTCCCTCTGTCGGCGCAGTGCGCGCAGCGGCCACCACCGCACTCATGGAAGACATCGCCCTGCCCGTCAACCGGCTCGCTGAAGCAGCCATGGACCTGCGCGCGCTCTTCACCAAGCACGGCTACACCAACGCCATCATCTTCGGCCACGCCAAAGACGGCAACCTGCACTTCGTCCTCACCCAGGGCTTCAACACCCCGCCCGAAATCAAACGCTACAGCGACTTCATGGACGATGTCGTCACCATGGTCGTCAAGAAGTACGATGGCGCGCTCAAAGCCGAGCACGGAACCGGTCGCAACATGGCTCCCTTCGTCGAAACCGAGTGGGGCCCGGAAGCCTATCGCATCATGCAGGAATTGAAGGCCGTCACCGACCCTCACAACCTGCTCAACCCCGGCGTCATCGTCAATCCCGATCCTCTCGCGCACGTTTCGGACCTTAAACTCATGCCCGAAGTCGAGCCCGAAGTCGACAAGTGCATCGAGTGCGGCTTTTGCGAGCATAGCTGTCCCAGCCGCGACCTCACCCTAACCCCGCGCCAGCGTATCGTCGTGCGCCGCGAAATGCAGCGCCTCAAAGACTCCAACGCGTCCGCAGCCGACTACGCAGCCCTTGATCGCGACTTCCCCTATATGGCCCTCGACACCTGCGCCACGGACGGCCTATGCGCCACCGACTGCCCCGTCACCATCGATACCGGCAAGCTCACCAAACGCTTCCGCGCCATCCGCCACTCGCACCTCGCCATCCGCATCGCCGAGACCATCGCCGTCCACTTTTCAGTCGCCGAATTCGGAGCCCGCTTGGCCCTCGGCGCCGGCCACTTACTCGAAAGCACCTTCGGGCCTAATGCAATGCCCGCCCTAACTCGACAGCTCGATCACATCTCCAGAAAGTTGATGAACGACCCCTTTTGGCAGTGGACCTACCCCATGCCCAAGCCGCGCCGTGGCTCAATTCCAACCACCACTAAAACAGACGCGGACGCCATCTACTACCCCGCCTGTATCTCGCGCATCATGGGCGCGCTTCCCGGCGAACCGGAAGAGACGTCCAACATGCAGGCCCTGCTCAACATCGCCCGGCGTGCCGGAGTCAGCCTCCACATTCCCAGCGACCTCATTGGCCACTGCTGCGGAGTTCCCTTCTCCTCCAAAGGCTTTGAAGCCGCCAACCACACCGCTGTCAATCGCACCATAGAGAGCCTTTTTCGCTGGTCCGACGCAGGGCACTTGCCCGTCGTTATCGACACCAGCCCATGCACTCACGGCCTCAAGACCTGCCGCCCGCAGCTGTCCATCGAGAACCAGAAAAGATTCGACCAGCTACTCATCCTCGATTCCGTCGAGTACGTCCAGGGCGCGATTCTGCCCAAGCTGCCCATCTTGCGCAAGCTCAAGTCCGTAGCCCTACATCCAGTCTGCTCCGCTGCGAAAATGGGTATCGCTCCTAAGCTCGTGACTCTTGCCAAAGCCTGCAGCGAAGAAGTCGTAGTGCCTCAGGAAGCAGGCTGCTGTGCCTTCGCCGGCGACCGCGGCTTCCTCCATCCGGAGCTGACCAGATCCGCTACTCAAA
>Ga0206814_10184_pt1 | contig 17704 bp, 14 predicted proteins | sample Alteio_BWOrgCont_90_FD_152850 | JGI IMG/M metagenome (GOLD analysis project Ga0206814, IMG submission 152850) | Enriched cells from forest soil in Barre Woods Harvard Forest LTER site, Petersham, Massachusetts, United States -... | ecosystem: Environmental > Terrestrial > Soil > Temperate forest >...
ATCCGTTGTGAGCGACGCCGAGCGCCAACTGAGTGAGACCGATATTCGGGCGCCTATCAGCGGGATCGTGACCAAGAAGGCGCTGCAGGTCGGCGAGTTGGCAACCGGATTAAGCCAATTCAGCAGCGGCACGACCATCGTGAAAATCGAGGATCGAACTGCCATGCGGGTTAAGCTCGACGTAAACGAAATCGATGTCGCAAAAATGACATTGGGCATGCCCGCCAAGGTCGACGTCGACGCGATACCGACCCACACGTTCAACGGCATTGTTCGAAAAATTGCCCCCGCAAGCAAGGACACGGCGAACGCCGCCTCCGGCACGACGACGACCGCATCCACTGACTCAGTCGTGAAGTATGAGGTCGAGATTCTTTTGAAGGACGCTGTTCCCCAGCTTCGCTCGGGGATGTCGGCCAAATGTACGATGGAGGTGCTGAATCACCCGAATGTGCTGTTGCTGCCCTTGGAGTACGTCGGCAAGGACGGTAAGAAATCGTTTGTGGAGATTCCGCCGAAAAAGCCGGGCGGAGTCGCGGATCGAAAATATATCGAGGTGGGCGCATCGTCCGGATCCCAAGTTGAAATTAAGTCGGGCGTGACCAAAGGCACCGCCGTTCAGAAGCCTCAGTACAAGGGCCCGGCCCGGAAGGGGGCGATGCAGTTCGGGGACGATTCGTGAAAAACGTCCTCCAGTCGTTTCTCATAGCTCTTGGGATGCTTCGCCTGCACAAAATGCGGGCTTTCCTGACCATGCTCGGCGTGATCATCGGCGTCATGAGCGTGACGATGATCGTAATGATCTCGAGCGGATTCCAGGCATACATCAACGGTGAGTTCAAGAAGCTCGGTACCGACACGATGTTTGTGTTCTTTGATCCGGGAAGACGGGGCAGGGGCCAGAATCTGGGAAACCTGGACAAGCTGTCGACGGCCGATATCAAGTTCGTCATGAATCGAGTTCAGAGCCTGGATATTGCAGCCGGTGTTATGAATTTGCCGGTTCAAAAGGTGATGTACGCGAATAAAAACGTGGACAACCCGCAGATTTATGCCAGCGACGAGAATTTCCAGGAGCTCAACCGCTTCACGATTATCGATGGCCGAACGTTAACGAAGCACGACGTCACCTCGATGGCGAATGTGGTTGTCATCGGCGAGGATATTCGCGACCGTCTCTTTCCGGACAAACACGCGATCGGAAAGCTGATCATGCTGCAAGGCATCGCACTCGAGGTGATCGGTGTCGTCGAGAAAACCGACTTCCTCGGTGACAACACCGGCCGTATGGTGCTTGTGCCCATCTCTACCGCTCAGAAGAAGTGGGTCGGCGGCGAGAGGATCGACATCATGATGCTGCGGGCGAAACCCGGCGTGAAGGTCGACGATGCTATGCAGTCGGTGTGGGAGGCGATGATGATCCGCTCTAACAACAAGCCGATCTATCGACTCGATTCTCGCGAATCGATCCTGAAGGTATTCGGCGGAATCGTGGGCGCGGCCGGCGGAATTCTTGCGGCAGTGGCAGCCCTTTCCCTCTTGGTCGGAGGGATCGGCATCATGAACATCATGCTGGTGTCGGTCACGGAGCGCACTAAGGAGATCGGACTGAGGAAGGCGGTGGGAGCCAAACGTGGTTCGATTTTGACGCAGTTCTTGGTCGAGGCCGGCACACTCAGCTTGGTTGGAGGACTGATCGGCATGTCGATCGCCTACGTCATCGGGCAGATCGCGAGCATTGCCACCGCCTCAATCCATTGGCCAAGCAAGGCCGGCCTCGAGATGCCCTTCCCCTTGATGGCCGCCATCTTTTCCGCTGTGTTCTCCGCCCTGATCGGCATGGTCTTCGGTCTCTATCCCGCCATGAGTGCCGCCCGCTTGGATCCGATCGTTGCCCTTAGAAGGGAATAGTTCATCTATTTTAGAGTTCGGATGACTGCCAAGGCGTCATCGACGTGCGATTTGGCGTTTGTAAGGCTGTTGGAGATGCCCCTGCAGATGCCTTGCTTATCAAGGATATAAGTAACCCGGCCGGGAAGTAATCCGAGTTTCTTGGGAACCTCAAAGGCGTCTCGCACCTCCCCTTTCTCGTCACTGAGCAAGATGAACGGAAGGCGGTTCTTTGCTGCGAACTTTTGGTGGGAATCCTCCTGATCGCCGCTGATGCCGACTACCAGTGCACCCATTGTTTTAAAGACTTCGTACTTATCCCTGAACGCACATGCCTCCGCTGTGCAGACTGGGCTGTCGTCCTTGGGATAGAAGAAGACGACAATCGGGCCTTTCCCGAGATGCTGCCCTAAGTTGAACCTGTTGCGATCTTGATCAGGAAGTGTGAAATCAGGAGCAATCTGGCCGATCTTCATGGAATGAGGTTTTACCTCTTGTGCCCCAGAATCCATACTTGCCAAAAAGAGCACAATTCCAAAAACCCCCACTGTATCGCTTCGTCCCACCCAATTCTGTATCTCCCGCAGAAATGGCCCGCTCTGTAGACTCGTAATTCTATCAAGGTAAATCCGAAATGCCTGCTGAAGCGACGACCGTGCCAAATACATCTCACACTCCTGCTCCAAAGTTATACGAGAAGGTTGCCGAGCGTATTCGCGGCATGATCTTGGATCGAATCTACCGGCCCGGTGACCGGCTTCCTTCGGTGCGCGAACTCAGTAAGCAGAGCGGAGTGAGCATCACGACCGTCTTGGATGCTTACCGGCTGCTGGAAGACAGCGGGTTGATCCATCCCAGGCCGCAGTCAGGCTACTACGTCCATGCCTACGCGAACCTGAAGCCGGCCGAACCGATGCGCTCCGCGCCGGCGCCTACCCCTTCTCATTTCACCCGCGATCAGATGCTGCAGTCCATGACGCACGAAGTTGAGCGCCCTGGACTCATCGATTTGGCGTTCGCGAACCCCAACCCGGACTTGCTCCCCCTTGCGAAGCTCGCGCGGATCATTAGTTCCGTCGCCAGAGAGCATCCGGAAGCCAGCTATGGGTATGGGCCGCCGTCCGGCCACCGGGCGATCCGGGAGCAGATCGCGCAGCGGTCGTTTGCCGCAGGCGCCGTGATCTCACCCGACGAAGTCGTGATCACGATGGGATGTCAAGAAGCCATGTGCCTGGCCCTGCGGGCAGTCTGCACTCCGGGCGGTGTCGTGGCCGTAGAATCACCCTGCCACTACGGCGTACTTCAAGCGATTCACCTGGCGGGATTGCGCAGCCTTGAAGTCAAGACTAGGACGAGGGAAGGAATCAGCCTGGAGGCGTTGGAAGACGCGCTTGTCGAACAGGAGGACAAAGGGGCACCGGTTCAAGCATGCATGGTAAGCCCGAATTTTCAGAATCCGCTCGGAAGTTGCATGTCGGTTGAGGACAAGCGACGGCTTAACGCAATCGCGAACCGCCATAACGTTGTGCTTATCGAAGACGACGTGTACGGCGATTTGGGCTTCGAGGGAGACCGTCCGCGGGTTTTGAGGGCCTTTGACGGAGGCGAAAACGTGGTGATCTGTTCTTCGTTTTCCAAGACCATTGCGCCGGGATACCGCGTCGGCTGGGTGGTGGCCGGGAAGTGGCACAGCGAAATCGAGCGGCTGAAGCACTCGTTCACAATTTCCGCGCCCAGCCTGCCCCAACTGGTGATTGCCGAATTCCTCACCGACGGCGGTTACGATCAGTACCTCAGGCGGGCAAGAAAAGCCTATTCGTTCAACGTCGGGAGAATGTCGGAAGCCATCGCACGCTACTTTCCTCCTGAGACGCTCGTTACTCGCCCTTCGGGCGGCTACATGCTATGGGTGCAGTTGCCGGAATGCGTCGATTCGGTCGAGCTTTACGCAAAAGCCCTGTCGCACAACATCTTCATTTCGGCCGGGGTGCTTTTCAGCGTGGAAGACGGTTACAGAAACTTTATCCGCCTTTCGGCAGGCAAGTGGTCGCCCGAAATAGAAGCGGCCGTAGCAAAGCTAGGCCGCATCGTCCACCAAATGATCCAGGCGTAAAGGCGAAGGCCCTTATGCTTCTACCAATTCAGGCTCAACCGCTACCGGTGCGGCTGCTGCCTCAGCGGCAGGGTCGAAGACTTGGACGATCAGCTTGGCGTCTACTTCGCGATGAAGATCTACTTCCACGGTGTGATCGCCGAGGCGCTTGATCGGCTCGATGAGGGCGACGTTTCTCTTGTCGACCTCAACCCCAAGCTGCTTGCGAATCGCGTCGGCAACATTCTGCGAAGTGATCGCGCCGAAGAGCTTGCCTTGATCCTTTCCGACTTGGCCGGGAATTCGCACCGTTTTGCCGTCGATCTGCTCTTTTAGGGCCTCTGCCGCAGTCTTGGCGCCTGCTGACTTCGCTGCCAGGCGCACGTTTCGAATTTCAAGTGCCCTAAGCTGATTCTTGTCGGCGACAATTGCGAGGCCGCGCGGGAAAAGATAGTTGCGCGCAAATCCGTCAGCTACGCTAACGACCGTGCCCTCTTTGCCGACCTTCGGCACCGTCTGATTTAGAATGACCTTCATTTCCTTATAATCCTATTTTCGAATACCGACTCCGAACGTGATGGCGTTATCTCTCAGTACGCGATCAATGCCAAACCACCCGATCAGTCCGTTTCCAAATTCGTAGCTTGTGCGCAGGTCGAGGCGAGGATCGTTAATATCCCACGCATCCCCGCGGAGGGACAACCTTGGCGCAAGAAGGTAGTCTACCCCAACTGACGCGGTACTGGCATAGACTCCGTACCGATACGCGAGCCGGTCGGTTAGGTTCCTTCCCAACTCGGCCGTCACCTTATTCGACTCGAGTGCATCGTACAGACCGAGATAAACCGTGGAATCCGTCAAAGGAAACTTCACACTCACGTCGGTTCGCCAGTAGCCAGGCTGACTCTGTCTAAACTCATCGATCTCAGTGGTGAGTTTTGGGATATTTCCGCCAGTGGGCGATTTGTTGAAGAAGCCGCCGACTTTGTCCAAGACCCCCTTCAGCTGATCCTCAATCTGACTCGCCTTGGTGGCGATCTCCGAAGCCTGGTCGGTCAATCCGATCGCCTTCTTGCTCACGACGGCTGCGTTTTCAGTGATCGCCGTACCGTTCTTCGTCATCGTCGCAACGTTCGTGGCGATCTCTTTTCCGGTATTCGTGATTTCGGCTATGTTCGAGGCAGCCTGGGTGGCAGGCCCACGCAGTTTGGGATCGTTGATAAGCTTGTTCAAGCTCTCGACCATGCTGTCCGCGTGCAGAGTAATCGTTTTGATGCGATCCATGATCGCGAAAGCATCCTTTTGAAGCTTTCCGCCCTGTACGAGCTCGGCCACCCGAAGGGTTACCTTGTGAACATCTTCCACTGCACCGGTAGCGGCAAGGATGGCCTTATTGATGTTCGTTTGGTTCGAAGCCAGCATGCCGCTTGCGCTGTTGGCGAGGGTCCCAAACCTTTCCAACGTCAAGTTGGTGGTCGTCAAAAGGTTCGTGACCTTCGCCAACAGCTTCTCATCTTCGAGGAGCTTTCGAACTGCCGCCATCGTTTTGTTGAGCTCGACCACGGTCTGTCGTCCCTCAGGCAGAAAACTATCGAGGGGCGAACCCTTTGTACCCTGGAGGGTTGAACCTGGCTGCATCGCGGTGGCAACGCTCTTCAGCGGAGGGACTATCGTGAGGGGGCTCTCTCCGAAGCCGATTAACGAAGTAGGCAGTTGTACGACGCTCCCTTCCGGGATGAAAAAGCCTTTCTTGACTTCAAACTTCAGTTGAGCCCGGATCGGCGATTCCAGCTTTACGGACGTCACCGTTCCAACTTGGACGCCTGCCATGAGCACCTGAGTGCCTTCGGTTATTCCGCCGGCGTCGGATAGCTCGATGTAGTAGGCATCCTTTGCCTGGGTCAACAGACTTTTGCCTAACACAGCAAAGCCGCCAATTAAGAGTGCTACAAAAACAACGAGCAACAGCCCGACTTTGGCGGCGCTATGCATCGCGAAAGCATACCGCCAGATGGCCAAATACCGGATTCGATATTGCCCGAATTGCCCAGGACTTTTCTGGCCAGTTGAACCGTCTTAGAGATAAGTTCGTCGAACCGAACTGAGAGAACCCGATCGATCGGATTTGTTGCTGAGATCAGGACTTGCATTCTGAGAACAGCTAGAAACCGGATTGGTTGAAGGGTACTCTCCCTTTGGGCAGAGGCAGACTAACCTGAGGAGCCTAAAAGGTACGAGTTGGCCTTGGAGAACGGTCACAACGAGACCGTTCCAGGAAACGTAGAAAAGCTATCGAACGGACGCCGTCAAGGCGAAAGTCGATAAGTAGGTGAGAAGCTAAGAATGTGGCAACGCTTTACAGAACGCGCTAGGAAGGTCGTCTTCTACGCGCAAGAAGAGGCACAGAAGTTCGGAGAAGGCTACGTCTCGACGGAGCATCTTCTTCTTGGACTCGTGCGAGAGTCAGATAGCGTCGCCGCACGTGTGCTCGAGAAGTTGGGCGTAAGTCTCAATCGGATCCGGGCTGAGGTCGAAAAACAACTTCCGAGGGGAGATGCAAGACCTAGCCAGGATATGACGCTTACCCCTCGAGCAAAGCGGGTCATTGACCTGGCGTACGACGAGGCTCGCAACCTGAATAACAACTACATCGGTACGGAGCACCTTCTGTTAGGGCTCATCCGCGAGGGTGACGGCTTGGCAGGCAGGGTCCTGGCGAAGTTGGGTGTCGAACTTGAAAAGGCGCGAAAAGAAGTTATGGCGCTTCAAGATAACGAGACTCAAACGAAGTCGGGCGGGCGAAGCCCAAGTGGCGCCGCAACCGGTGGAACTACCAAGACCCAAACGCTTGACGAATTCGGCAGAGACTTAACCGAACTCGCGCGCGAAGGTCGCCTCGATCCCGTTGTGGGTCGTCAGAGCGAAATTGAGCGAGTCATGCAGATCCTCTGCCGAAGAACAAAGAACAATCCTTGTTTAATCGGCGAGCCGGGTGTCGGTAAAACGGCTATAGCGGAAGGTCTTGCGCTTCGAATCGTCAGCGGAGACATTCCCGATTTGCTTCGAAATAAGCGAATCGTGGCGTTGGACTTGGCCGGCTTGGTTGCCGGTACGAAATATCGCGGCGAGTTCGAAGAGCGCATGAAGAAAGTGATGGAGGAAGTCCGGAAGGCCGAGGGCCAGGTCGTTCTTTTCATCGACGAACTTCATACTCTTGTGGGCGCTGGAGCGGCGGAAGGGGCAATCGATGCCTCAAACATCATGAAGCCGGCTCTTGCCCGTGGAGAACTTCAGTGCATCGGCGCGACAACGCAGGATGAGTTTCGAAAGTATATCGAGCGAGACGCCGCCCTTGAGCGCAGGTTCCAGGCCGTAAAGGTAAAGGAGCCAAGCGAAGAAGAGGCGATCGACATCATGAAGGGCCTGCGCGAAAGGTACGAAGCGCACCACCATGTCGAAATAACGGACGATGCGATTACGGCAGCCGTGACGCTCAGTCAACGCTATATCTCCGACCGCAGCTTGCCCGATAAAGCAATCGATTTGGTCGATGAGGCTGCCTCCAGAGTTCGCCTCCAGCAAAGTCTCCCTCCGATCGACGTGCGACAGGATCGCACGAGATTGGCGAAGCTCAAGGCTGAAGTCGAGCACATGGAGAAGCGCAGCGCCAACGAGGAGATCCTCGCAAAGCTGAAGAACGAAAGGGACGATCTGGAACTTAGCGTTCAGCAGCGCGAAGAAGACTGGGCGAGCACCCCGAAACCAGAGCCGATCGTCGGCGAGTCGGAAATCGCCTGGATCGTACAAAGTTGGACAGGCATTCCAGTTACCAAGCTGGTCGAAGCCGAGAGCCAGAAGCTTCTGCGAATGGAGGGCGACCTGCACGAGAGGATCGTCGGTCAGCACGACGCGGTCGTTGCCGTTTCGCGAGCCATTCGTCGGGCGCGTTCCGGTTTGAAGGATCCAAAGCGGCCCATGGGCAGCTTCATCTTCCTCGGACCAACGGGCGTCGGGAAAACAGAACTTGCGAAGGCGCTGGCAAGCTACCTTTACGAGAAAGAATCGAACATGGTTCGGATCGACATGTCCGAGTACATGGAGCGATTTGCGGTTAGCCGATTGCTCGGAGCGCCTCCGGGATACGTCGGATACGACGAGGGCGGCCAGCTCACAGAACAGGTACGCCGGAACCCTTATTGTGTGGTGCTTCTCGACGAAATCGAGAAAGCCCACCCCGAGGTCTTCAATATTCTTCTGCAAGTCATGGAGGACGGTCAGCTCACCGACAGCCAAGGGCGAACGGTTGACTTCCGTAACACACTCGTCATCATGACTTCGAACGTCGGCGTTCGGCCGATTGAGATGGATAAACCACTTGGTCTCCGTGACGTGAAACTGGATCTCAACGATCCAAAGACGTACGAGAACATGAAGAACAAGATGGTCGAGGAGATGCGCAAGCTATTCCGGCCGGAGTTCCTTAACCGCGTCGACGAAGTCATCGTGTTCCAGCACTTGAAGAGGGAAGAGATCCTGCAGATCGCTGACCTGTATCTCAAGCGGGTCAACCAACAAGCATCCTCCATGGGCATCACCATCGCGCTCAGCGATGCTGTGAAAAACATGTTGGTTGAGCAGGGGTATGACGCAAATCTTGGGGCCAGGCCGTTGCGACGCGCTGTCCAGCGATACATCGAAGATCCGCTGAGCGAGGAACTGCTGCTAGGCAGGTTCCAGAATGGCGACTTGATTCTCGCGGACGTCGATGAGGACGGTAAAACCGTAATCTTCAAGCGACAGGGCGCGGAACCGGGCGAGCCGCCTCAGAAAGAACTGGCCTCAACTTAGGCTTAGAGCCTTGGTATCGGCTGTGAAGTCTCTCAGTATTTATACTGAGAGACTTTTTTGTGAACGCCGCCATAGTGTAGAGGGCTCTATAAAGGTGTGGATAATAAAAGGGCCTTCACACTTATCGAATTGCTTGTTGTCATCGCGATCATCGCTATCCTAGCAGCCATCCTATTTCCCGTGTTTGCACAGGCGAAACTAGCGGCCAAAAAGACGGCCGATCTCAGCAACCTCAAACAGTTAAGCCTCGCTGCGATCATGTACACGAATGATTACGACGACACCCTGTTTGCGCATCAATACAATTGCGGAGGCAGCTCTCTCAACAACTACACAGCCGTACAAACCTGTCCGGATTACGTGAGCGGCAACAACACGCTTCTCAACACGGCGCCCGACATAATCAACGGCTTCTCTAGCCCGACCAATATGCACGACTACTGGTGCTTCGTTGTCCAACCGTACACAAAGAACTTCCAGATGCTCGCCGACTCCGGGTCCACAACGCCGACTTTCTATCCGGGCAGCCCAGCGAGTCAGCTCTACCCGAACTCATCGGGCGCCGTCTCCGGCTACGGCTTCGGTGGCGAGAACAGCTACGCGCTCAACGCCGCATGGCTGGCGCCTTCAGCTTATATCTACGGCGGAACGACCACGTTGCCTGCGTCCGTGACACTGACTTCTGTGCCGAGGGTAGCCAGCACCGTCCTGATGATGGACGCGACGCTCGAAGCGGCCGCGCCAGACGTCTCGAACGAGTCGGGCCTTTGGAATATTGGACATGCGAATGGTCTAGAAGCAGCATTCGTGAACAGTCTCGATCCGGACTATCTCCAGTTCTGGATGAATCAGGGCGGATCGAATTGGACCCAGACGGGAGGTGGGGTCACCCCGCTTCAAGCCGGAAACCTCATTCCTCAGCTATATAACGGACGGCTTAATGTAGCCTGGACGGACGGACACACGAAGAGTCTCGACTGGCATCAGACCGTTGGCGACATCTGCTACTGGTCGACGGACATCGAGGGCGCTCACCCGAACTGCTCGAACTAGCGTGACCTGAATCTCGGCATCGCCGGGATGGGCGGTTCCTCGAATGCCTCGAGGAACCGCCCCTTTTCGTTTTGTTCTTGTCTAGCGATTTAGCAAAAGGCTGTAAGTTCTTGCGGATTGTTTGGTTTGAGGTTAAGGCGCAGTTAAGCGGACGTTAACGTTCTGACACACAAAGTAAACGCTCAAGCTCCGGAATTCAAAATAGTAGTCGTTAGTATCTGACGGCATGGACGCCCAAGAAATTCCAGGAGCAATCCATCAACATGAAGAAAGGCTTTACTCTAATCGAACTCCTCGTGGTTATTGCGATCATCGCAATTCTCGCCGCGATTCTATTCCCTGTCTTTGCTCAAGCCAAAGAAGCTGCCAAGAAGACTTCCTGTCTTTCGCAGGCCAACCAGTTGGGCCTCGCTTCGATGATGTACGTCACCGACTACGATGACACCCTCTACGCCCACCGATGGAACTGTGGCGGCAGTGCGGCGAACAACTATACTTCGGCCACAACCTGTCCGGATTACCTTGGCACTCAAGCAAACGGCTTGAACGCTACCGCTCCCGACCAGCAAAGCGGCGTTGGCGGCGCAGTCAATGAGCGCGAGTATTGGGCTTATATCATCTATCCGTACACCAAGAACTTTACCGTCTTTAAGTGTCCGGACCAATCACTAGGTTTTTACCCAGGCAGCAACACCTCGGAGCAAACCTATGCCGGCACCGGCGCGAAGGCAGGCTTCAACTACGGAGGCCAGAACAGCTACGGTCACAATGACAACTGGCTTAGCCCAGCGGCAAGCACGAACGGCGGTTCATCGAACCTGCCTGTGCCTCCGACGCTCACGAGCATCCCTCGTCCGTCCAGCACGATCATGATTATGGATGCGAGCTACTACGGCGTCGGACCCGACGTCTCGGCATCGGCTGCAGGCGGACCTGGCGGTACCTTGGGATTCTCCGGTGTGGTTAATCCGACGAACCTCAACGGTAATGAGTGGAACTACGTAAACTCGATCGGCGGTTCGACTTCCAGCTTCTATCCTTACTACTGGCTCAATCAGGGCGGCGGTCTCTCAGGCGGAGCCGGCTGGTCCGATGATGCGGATCAGAACGGCGGTCCGACCGCTACCTCCGCCGAGATCGCTCAGGCGCTCTCGCCAAGCGGCATCGTTAGCCGACACGGCGGCAAGTTCAATGTTCAGTGGACTGACGGACACACGAAGAACCTTGATTGGCATGCAACCGTTGGCAACATCTGCTACTGGACCACTGACGCGGATGGTGCACACCCAGGCTGCAACTAAGGTCTAACCCTTAACTGCAATTCACAAAAAAATCAGCCCGGCCAGATTTGGCCGGGCTGATTTTTTTCGAGAAGGGAATGCGACGTTTAGCGACCGTAGCCGCCCATGCCGCCGCCGCCAAAGCCGCCGCTCATGCCGCCCATGCCACCGCCGAAGCTGCCGCCTCCCATTCCTCCCATGCCCATACCGCCCATGCCGCCGCTCATGCCACCCATGCCGCCGCCCATGCCACCCATACCCATGCCGCCCATACCCATGCCTCCCATGCCCATGCCTCCCATTCCCATACCACCACCCATGCCGCCACCCATGCTTCCGGCCTCATTGCCTTTGGTTACGGTGCTGGTTTCAGGATCGATGAGATAGTTCTGGTTGCCGCCTTTTCTGCCAAGCATAGAGGCGATGAAAGCGGGGTCGGCAGAACGGATTTTGATCCGCCGGATGATCGTGGTATTGACTGGCTTCACCTCTTCCGTAGCTCCGGGTGTAGGCGCCGTCAAGTCTGCTCGTTTCACGATTTCGAACACGCCGCCCTCGATCCGGTAGGTCGCGTCAACTTGGCGCAGCACATTTTGTAGCGCGAGATCGAAAGTTACGTTCTTTAAGCTGACCGTTACTGTACCTTGCACCTCAGGGGCGATAGAGTACGAGACATTAACATTTTTGAACAAGGCGCGGAGCGCTTCACGCACGTCGGCTTGTTCAAGTTCCAACGACGGTATCTGCCTTTGAGAAATATCCTCTTGGGCGGAGGCTACTCCCACTAGCCCGAGAAACGATGCAAACAACACGAATAAGATCGTTGCTGATTTCACGGAATCCTCCTTTATCAATTAAGTATTACGTGGAGGTGAGCGGCTGAAATGCATTCCAATGCGTATTCTCAGCATCCAATAAGTATATCTTATTGCTCTTAGATAGTCGCTTGAACCTGTTTCAAGCCATTTTGCGATACCTTAAATGTTATTAAGCTAGGTACTTCGATCCCCAGCATGTCCTCGAGATGGGTCTATTCGCTAGGGACTAGTTGCTGAGCTGCTCAATGATGGCAGTGCCCATCTCGGAAGTGGTGACCAAATGGCAATCCTGACTGGCAATGTCGGCCGTTCGGAAGCCCTTATCGACGGCAGCCTCGACCGCGCTCTCGATGCGAATTGCACCCTCAATATCTTCAAAAGAATAACGAAGCATCATTGCGGCGCTAAGCACGGCTGCAATTGGGTTGGCTTTACCTTGCCCCGCAATGTCGGGCGCCGATCCATGAATGGGCTCGTATAAACCAAATAGCTTGCCATTTTTGGGGTCGCTTAACGAAGCAGATGGGAGGAGACCGAGGGAACCGGTAATCATGGACGCCTCATCGGAGAGGATGTCACCAAACATATTCTCGGTAAGAATGACGTCGAATTGGGAAGGGTCGCGCACAAGCTGCATCGCGCAGTTGTCAACCAGCATGTGGCTGACCTTTATGTCTGGGTTTTGAGCCGACATTTCCGTCACAACCTCTCGCCAAAGGCGGGAGGTTTCCAGAACGTTCGCTTTGTCGACGCTAACGATTTCACGCCTTCGCTGCCGTGCGATCGCAAACGCGCGCTCGGCGATTCGTACGACCTCATGGCGGCGATAAATGCATGTGTCTACGGCGGTGTCTCCATTGTCTCTTCGCTCACGCGGCCTTGCAAAGTAGATGCCGCCCGTCAGTTCGCGCATCACGACCAGATCCATCATTCCGCGATCCCCTTTAAGAGGACTCGAGGCGATGAGTGCCTTCATCGTCTTGGCCGGCCTAACGTTTGCGTAAAGGTTGAGTTCCGATCGTAGCGGCAGAAGGGCGCCGACTTCGGGCCTCAACTCAGGTGGCTGGATCTTGTCGTATTTCGGTCCGCCAACCGCTCCAAAAAGAACAGCGTCAGATTTCTGGCAGAGGTCCAGAGTCGCTTTGGGAAGTGGGTGCCCGCCATCGTCGTAGGCAATTCCCCCGACGAGAGCCGGCTCAAACTCGAAATCATTGCTGACCGCTTTTAACACTCTTACGGCTTCGGCGGTAACTTCCGGACCAATGCCGTCTCCGGCCAACACTGCAATTTTTCTAGACATAGACACGCAATTATGGACCGTTATCGGCCCACGCGAGCGCGGGAGGCAAAGTACAGGGTTGCGATGCTTGGCAGGGCCACTGCGCCTAAGGTTGAGCTGAGAATGAAGTAGGGATAGTGATGAATCAGCACGAGAAACCCAATTCCGCCGCCTAAAAACGCCAACACGATGTTGCAAATCCCGTAGAGGCAGCCGTCGTTAGGTACCCCGATCTGATGCCCAAGCTTCGCCGCCAAAAAATAGTAGAAGACGGCGCTTACGATCCAAACGAACGCCAGTACGTAGTAAGTTCCGCCACGTGCCAGCCAATCGGCGCCGGACATCAAGCGCCGGCTCCGGAGAGCGGCCGGCGTATGGCGTTCGGCGTTCTGAGTGGCGGCATGATTGGAAGGGACCCTTTAAGACTGCATGCTGAAGGTCATTGCCAAATTACCCGAACTCCCAATTCCCAACCATCAACGCCCAACGCTTGTATTATTAGTTGAACCCTCCGACTTCGGCAGGGCACTCATGATTATCGGGCGCGACAGGAACCGGTTCGGAAGATGACCAACAGGTCGACCGAGGGGGAAATGGCAAGCATCGCACGTCAACATTACGATGCGGTGTTTCGTTTTTGCGCACGAAGGGTGGGTATTGACCGGGCCGCGGATGTGTCGCAAGACACGTTCTTGACCGCACAGAAGGTATTTCACAAGTTTCGGGGAGAATCGAACCTGACAACATGGCTTTTTGGAATTGCTAATAACGAGTGTCGACGAATATCGCGGAAGCAAAGGTGCGAGCCGGTGCTGCTGCAAATCGATCCCGAAGGTCCGGCCGACGATGGCGCGGAGAGCGCGATAGTCGATCGCCACGCCCTGCAGCAAGCGCTTTCAAAGCTTTCCGCCGAACACCGGGAGATCGTGATCTTGCACGAAATCGAAGGGTTGACCTATGAGGAAGCAGCCGCCGTGCTCTCGGTTCCGGTCGGAACGGTCAAGTCCCGACTTCATCATGCTTTTCTCCAACTCCGCCGGTCTTTGTTTACCGCCGAGGAGGCCGCAAGATGAGTCTGCATGAAGATCTCAAGGCGTACCTCGATGGGGAGTTGGATTCGGTGCGTGCCGAGGAAGTGAAGACAGCCTTAGAGAGAGATCCCGGACTCAGGCGTGAACTTTCTGAGCTTCGATCGCTTTCAGAGCATCTTCAAGGCGCCGCTGCCGAAATCCGCATAAATGGTCTCGAAAAGACACTTGCAGCATTGGAGAGATCGGACCGGTCTCGCAGATCAGGCATCGAACGTTTGCTGTGGGGCGGAGGTCTTGCCGTCGCGGCCGCATTCGTCTGGGTGATGCTGTTTCCGGTCTTCTCGCAGGCCAAACAGGCGGCAAAGAAGACTCACTGGGCATCGCTTGCAAATAGCGCCAAAGACTCGGGCGATGTGTCGGAGGATTTGAAGGCTCAAGCTCCGGAGACTACCGCTACTCCACCGACTCAAGATTTCGCCCGCGCAAAGGCCTTTAAGAGCCTGACGCGGCGACCGTTGGCTTCTGGCAAGATGAGAGAGCTGAGTGCCAACCAGAATGTCCCTCACAACGACAAGACGGCAGGCGAAATCGCCCTTCAAGCGCCTTCCAGAGGAGCGCAAGGAGCGGCCAGGTCCAAGGCTACTAATGCTGAACCGCCGGCGAGCATGACGCCACTAGGCAACAGCACGGCTGAAGGCACGATCACATCGATCGTCGTGAAAGCCGAAAGGAAAGTTCCAACGACGGTGACGCTTAGCTTCGCTTCGAAAGATGACGGGATTAAGCAGGTTCTGGGGGTTGTGGGGAAATACCGTGTTCCCAGACAGATACCGACTTTGTCCGATAAGAGGGGAAAGGATCCCACCCTCACCGAGTTGGCGACGAGCGAGATCATGGCTGAAATTCCTGAAGACCAGGCCGATCAGGTGATTGGAGACCTTAAGCGATTGGGCTTGGCGCAACAACCTGTAGGACGTGGGGGAATGACGATGACCCGAGGAGCAGTCACACTAAATAATGGATTGCAAGCCAAGAATGGCGCGACCTCGAACAGCTCGGCGAGCCTATCGGCGCCGGCCGGCAAGGCGCCAAGCGGAAATCTCGCCAAAAGCGCCTCCGGCCCAGGCGCTCCGGCAGATGCAAACTCCACCCTAGCCAACTCGAACCTCAAAAGGCCGGAAGCGAATCTGGTCGATAACTTGGCCCAGAAGAACAGGATTCAAAGGTTTGCGGCTCGAAACACGAATGCGGCTAATGTGTCCAGCTCAACGACGAACGTGAATACGCCGAGAATGAGACTCTTGCGAATCGTTATTGAGGAGAAGCCCAAGAACGACCCGGTACCCTAGCTAGGTGAATGGGCTTTACGAGTTCGACCTGACCGTGTTTCGCGCGATCAATGTCGGGCTGCATCACTCGTGGCTCAATCCGATCTTTGCCGTCTTCAGCTACTTTGGCCTTGGCATCGTGATCGGAAGCGCCTGTTTGCTGTTTCTCTTGAGCAAAAGCACCCGTCATTTTGTGATCCCCTTGATCCTGGCCGACGCCGTTTCTGGTTGGGTTGTGGCCGATGGCCTTAAGTTTCTAATCCCAAGGGATCGGCCCAGCAACTTGTCGTGGGCGATCGCACAAGAACCGCATCGCTTATCGAGCTTTCCAAGCGGTCATACGACGACAGCGTTCGCTATTGCCACGATGCTGGTGTTCCTTACCCGGAACACGAAATACCGAACGCTTGGGTACCTCTCTTATCTGATCGCCGCCCTCATCGGTTTCAGTCGCATCTACCGAGGCGTCCACTGGCCCACCGACGTACTAGCCGGCGCCTGCTTCGGCATAGCGACTTCCTGCGCCCTCTACCTGGTACTGCCCCAATTCCGCACCAAGCGCGTACGCCCCGCGTAATGCCGTCCAGTTTTCGTGTTTTGTAGGCGCGGGATGGCTCGTACCCGCGACCCAATTCTCGCCGTGAACCCAACGGTCGTTCTTGCCGGGAGTCCCGAAACGCGGGTACGACCATCCCGCGCCTACAGAACACTCTGCATCTATTGGGCGTTTTATGCAGGGATTTAGGTTGTTCTCGCATACTTTCCGTGTGCGATTACCTGCAATCCGATTCATCTGCCTCACGTTGCTTGCCGTTACCTCGGGCGTGGCGCTTGCGTCTCCCGCCACGACGGCGGCGGCGGGAGTGCTTCGCCGTACGATTGGATCTGCGGCAAATGCGTTTGTCCTGACTGACCTGCCGAAGGAAAACGGACTTGACGTCTACGAAGTTGACGCGAATGGCGGGCATGTGCGGATTGCGGGCTCGAGCGCGGTCGCGATTTCGCGGGGGGCGTATGAGTACATCCGTGACGTGTGTAAACGCCAGGTCGCGTGGGGAAGACCGCATGTCGATCTTCCGAAGATCCTGCCGGATTACCCGAAGCACCGGGTGGTGTGTCCCAACAAATATCGGCACTACTTCAATGTATGCACTTTCGGATACTCGACCGTATGGTGGGATTGGGTGCGGTGGGAAGAAGAGATTGACTGGATGGCGCTTCACGGCATCAACATGCCCCTCGCGATGAACGGACAAGAGGCGATTTGGCAGAAGGTCTGGCGATCATACGGTCTAACCAACGCCCAGATTCAAAGCTACTTCTCGGGGCCGGCGTTCTTACCCTGGCATCGTATGGGGAACATCAATAGCCACGGCGGACCACTTCAGCAGAGTTGGATCGATGGCCAAGCCGCTTTGCAGAAGCAGATCCTTCACCGCGAACGCGAGCTTCAGATGACTCCAGTCACGCCGGCCTTTTCTGGGTTCGTTCCACCGGCATTTCGAGCGAAGCACCCGACCGCGCAGATTATTGAATCCAGCGCCTGGGCAGGATTCGAGTCGACCCTGCTGTTAAACCCGCGGGATCCGATGTATCTGGAGATCGGAAAGCAGTTCGTTGCGGAATACCGTAAGGAGTTTGGCTCCGATCATCTGTATCTAGCGGATGTGTACAACGAGATGACGCCGAAACTCCCGGCAGCCACTAAACTTGATGACCTCAAGGCCACCGGCGACGCCGTGTACAAGGCGATCCTTGCCGGCGATCCGGACGGAACATGGGTCATGCAGGGCTGGCTATTCTACAACGACCGAGGTTTTTGGGGCGAAAAGGAAACGGATGCCTTCCTCAAAGCGGTTCCCGACGATCGGATGATCATCATCGACCTCGCCTGCGACTCGATGGAGATATGGCGCGCTCAACCGGCGGTTCGCAAGAAGCAGTGGATCTACTGCACCCTGCACAACTTTGGCGAGACCACAACCTTGTTTGGCGACCTTAAAGAGTTTGCCGGCAGGCCGATGCGAGCCTTGGCCGACAAGGACCACGGCGGCATGTCCGGCATGGGAATCACTCCCGAGGGAA
>Ga0206814_10185_pt1 | contig 17637 bp, 18 predicted proteins | sample Alteio_BWOrgCont_90_FD_152850 | JGI IMG/M metagenome (GOLD analysis project Ga0206814, IMG submission 152850) | Enriched cells from forest soil in Barre Woods Harvard Forest LTER site, Petersham, Massachusetts, United States -... | ecosystem: Environmental > Terrestrial > Soil > Temperate forest >...
AGCGCGAAGGTGGACAAAAACAACGCTGATGCGACAATGTGATGGGAATATCTCAAAAAGAACAGAAGGAGAAGAACAAAAAGCGGCACGCCCACGACGGCAATTTTCCCCCGGGGGTAGCTTTTTCGAAGCACCAGATAGCAGAGAATGCCGAAAATGAATACGGGAAACTGGCCCAGGAAGTTGAAGTAAATGAAATTTTCGACCAGATATTGCTCGTTTTCCGGGTAGGAATAAATATGAGGAACTAAAAATCGGTTGAGCGCAAACAACCCCAGGCTGACGGCGAGAAAGAAGAGGCAGGATTTTATCGATTTAATGTGCCGAAGAAGAAAAGGCAGAATGAGGTAAAAGGTCATCTCCACGGCGATGGACCAGCCTCCCGGAACAATCGATGTAATCGTCTCGGGATGAAACCCGTGCAGGAAAAGTGCGGTAACTGCGATGAACCACCATCGGATGCCGTTGGGTGCCCAGTGCGACGGCGAGAATCCATTCAGGAGCATATAGACCGCGATGGCGATATAAAACATCGGGGCAATTCTGAAAAATCGCCGGATGTAAAAATTCCGGACAGGGGACGTTTCGCGCGCGCTTCTCGCCATCCAGGACATGCAGAGCGTCAGCGCGCTTGCGACATAGAAAAGCTGAACGCCCCTCGCGCCATCGCTCATAAACCGCATAAGCCTCGCGCTGGCCGGCGCGACAGATTGGGACGAATGCACTAGGATCACTCCGAGAATCGCGATTCCCCGAAGCGCATCGATGTAGGCGTATTTTTTTATGTCCGTCCGGACTCCGGTTGCATTCATGCGAAAATGTCTCGGTTCAATGGCGCGACCGCCTGTGAATTTCCAGCCGGGCATCCGGGCTTTGCCGGGATAACGCCTTTTGCCCAACAAACCCGGCGGATGCCGAACCGACAGGCGTAACGCCGGGCGTTTTAAATTAATTAGTTTACACCCGCATCCAGCGAGAAAATCCCAGGGGTCGAATATGTCCTACCGTGAAATCACCCGGTGTCGAATTTGCGGAAACACGAAGCTGGAGCCCATTTTGGAACTGGGAGTTCAGGCCCTGACAGGGGTATTTCCCAAGCCCGGAGAAGAAGTCGAAGAGTCCCCGGTGGTGCTCGTCAAATGTCACGGAGAAGGCGCCTGCGGACTCGTGCAGATCAAACACAGCGTGTCCCTGGAAAAGATGTACGGCGAGAACTACGGCTACCGTTCGGGCCTGAACCGCTCCATGGTGGAGCATCTGCAAGGCCTAACCCGTTATTGCACCCAGTTGGTGCGGCTATCCCCCGGGGATTTGGTGCTGGACATCGGCAGCAACGACGGAACGCTTTTGAAGTCCTATTTGAATCTGCAGGCCGGGGAAGCGGGGCCATCGGGTAAAAATTCCGTGCCGCCGGAAGTGACTTTCGTGGGCATGGATCCCACCATCCGAAAATTCCGGCAATATTACGACGAACGTATCATTCCCATCCCCGATTTTTTCAACGCCAAGACCTTTTCGGAGCACTTTCGCGATCCCAACCGCAAGGCGAAAATAGTGACCTCCATCGCCTGCTTTTATGATTTGGAGGATCCGGTCGCCTTTGCCAGGGACATCAAGCGCATCCTGCACCCGGAGGGGATTTGGGTGTTCGAGCAAAGCTACTCCTTGCTGATGCTGGCCAAAAACATGTACGACACGGCGGTGCAGGAGCATTTGGAATATTACTCGCTGGCCCAGATCAGCCGAATCCTGAAAGATGCGGGACTCTGCGTCAAGGAAATCGAACTCAACGACTCCAATGGCGGCAGTTTCAGGGTGGTCGCCGGTCACTATCAGGATGCCCCGACCAGTCCTTCGGTGATCCTGCTGGAGAAGCTTGAGGAAATCTTGGGCTTAAACGAGCTCGCGATTTACCGGAACTTCGAAAGCAGCGCAAAACTGCACAAGCAGGAATTCCGCAAACTGTTGCAGGACATCAAGGACAGGGGCCAAAAGGTCTACGGCCTTGGCGCCTCCACAAAGTTCAACGCGGTCCTGCAGTACTGCGACATTACCCCCGCGTTGCTGCCAAAAATCGGGGAAGTGAATCCCGACAAATTCGGGTGCACAACGCCGGGAAGCAAAATCCCCATCGTTTCCGAAAAAGAGATGCTCCTGGAAAAGCCCGATTACCTGGTGGTGGGCCCATACCACTTCAAACCCTTCCTGCTCGGCCTTCCGCAGGTGAAGAAATACCTCGCCGAGGGCGGCAAAATCATTTTCCCGCTTCCTTCCCTGGAAATAGTGTCGGGTTGAAACGGGCGAAGGAAAGGTCAAAGGAAATTCCTCTCCCTTCCTACCTCCCTCTCAGCCCGAAAAATCGTTCAGGCTTGTAAAACTTCAGCCCTGTAAATATTTCACATAATTCTTGGCGGCCATGGTCCAGTTTGCGTCTTCGCGATACCTGCGAATCCCGTCGAGATAGTAGGGATAATTTTCGAATATGGTTCGGATGGCCTTCTTGATCTCTTCCGGACTGGGAGTTTCAACGGTCTCACCCGTATGATACTTGTCCGAAATCTCGTTTAACGGCCCCAGGCGCGGCACGATAAGGGGGATGTTGTAAACGCCGCACTCCGAGGCCACGCCGGATTGATAGTAGGCGACGATGTAAGGCAGCACAAGGACGTCCGCTTGGGTAAAATAAGCCTCCTTTTCCTCGTCCGTTATCCACTCTTTGCAGATAAAATCGAGGTTGGAGATCCCGGCAAAGCTCTCGACGAGCTGCAGGCGATACGGCTCGAATTTGGGTTCGCCCGAACAGGCGACGGTGAAATGAATATCGGGACAAGCCCGGGCGATGCCCGCGAACAAATGGATCCCCTTTATAGGCGTCAGCTTTCCGAAAAATAAGGCGCGGTTCAGGACCGTTCGGGTCCTAAGAATGGGCTTGGTCTGTATCCCCAGGTAAATGCAGCGGACGTTCCGGACACCGTATTGTCTGAGGTTATTGGCCTGGGTTTCCGTGTGCAGAATCACGCCGGCGCTCAGGCGCGCGATGAGCACTTCCAGGACAATATGGAAAAGGTCCAGAGGGCTTTTAAAAAGCTGGCCAACGGAACGGATGTGATGCAGCTCGTGCAAAGTCACGATCACGCGTCTTTTCCGGAGAGCCCACAGAAAGAGCAAAAAATTCAGCCCGAAGTACTTCTTGCCGTAGAATCCGATGATGAATTGCACGGATATGTGCTCGATTTTTTCGCGCTTTATGATGGAAACGACTTCTTGGAGGCCGAAGAACGAGCGGGTGTTGATTTTGTAATCGCACGCAGATTCGTCGATGCCGAAGGTGACGAGCTGATGGCCCTGGGCGCGCAATGCGTCAAACAAGTTTTGGGTAAGATGGGCTATCCCGCATTTTCGGGGAGGAAAACTGGAGAGGACCGCGATTTTCATTTTGGGGACTGTGGGAGCTTTGAGAGAAACGGGAATTCGCGGATAAAACACGAAACGGAGGAGATTTCGAACCGCGGCGTTTCATTTATGGGGCTTGGCATCCCTACAAATTAAAATCTTAGCCCCCGGCTGGAGGCCATTCACCCAAATTCAATCGGGCAATCGAATTTGAAAGGGGGATTTTACGATGGGGGCAACCAGAAAACGACCACTAAATCTTCAATTTTATTTCGAATAATTACGGTGGGTATTTCACAAGAACCGGATCGCCCCCGGCCTTGAGGCTTTAAAAGGGGTTCGAAAAAATTTCCGTGGAATTGCGATTTTTTGTAACGGTACGGATACATTGTAACAGGTTTATTGTTGAGAAAGTTTGATATTTCGTCAATTTTGGGATGGATCGAATTTTTACAACTGTAAGAACGGGTCTTGGGTTAATTTTGTTCACAAGAGTAAATTCCTTGCTGAAGGAATTCGTGAAATCGGGAGGAAAAATGAAGTTCTGGAATATTCTTTTTTGCATATCGGCCATCGCCGCGATCAACAGTTGCATGTCGTCGGAATACTCAACGGACACTAACAATGCCGGTGGAGGTCTCTCAGGCACGATGGTCAACGCACAGGGCGTGCCCGTCGCCGATGCATTGGTAAAGGCTTACCCCGCCTCCACAACGGGCGGAGTTTTGGCCAAAGTCGCCGTTTCCAGTGACAGCTCCATTGATACTGCAGTCTTGGATTCAACCTGGACCAATGCCAAAGGCCAGTATAACTTTCCCAACCTTAAGGACGGCAATTATAATCTGGAAGGCACTCTCTATCAAAACGGAGATACGCTGGTGGTCTCCCATCGCGGCGTCCATTTCAACGGCACGACTAATTTAGGCTCCGACACGCTGAAAGCCCCCGGGCTTATTTTAATCGAAGCCGAGTGGAATGGCACACCGCTGCCGGGGGTCCATTGCAACATTGTGGGCGGCTCCCAAGCGGCCGTAAGCGATGATTCAGGGAGATGCCTTATTGCAAACGTGCCTCCCGGCGTTTTCCAGGTCCAATTGTTGAACAACGGGTATTTGCCGGACACCTCCGGAAATATTTGGGTATACTCGGAAAAGTTTACGGATGCCGGCATCTTGACTTTGACTCCGTTGCCTCCCGTGCCGGATACTGCGATGGGCTGTTGGCACCTTTGGCAAAGCAACGGTTACACCGGGACCCTTTTCATCTACCAGCAGGGGGGAGACAAAATAACCGACTCGATGTCTTGGGTATCGACCGTGAGCAAGCCCACCAATCCGGATACCGGAAGCGGGACCGACAGCGCCTCTTCCATTTATTTCTCACTGACTTTTTCCAGCGTAAGCCCCATCATCGGATACTACACGGGCACTGTAAAAGGGGACAGCCTCGTAAACGGTATCAGCAAAAGCAATGAGGGTGACGAAGCCAGCTGGTCCGCCAGTCGCATTGCCTGCCCGGATTAAAAAGATTTTCGCTTAGGATTGAGCAAGGGTTGAGCGGAAGAAGCTCAACCCTTTTTATTTATCTCATTAACCTCGTTAATCTCTGCTCCCTTGGAGGATGTGCCCCGAAGGGGAACGCCTACCCCATAATGCCTTGAATCCACTCCCATTCTTTTTCCGCTATTCCCTCCCAACTGAAGGCGCGCGCGCGCTCCCGGCCCTTTCGGCCCATGCGCTCGCGAAGTTCCGGTTCTTCCAACAGCCGCAGCATGGCGTCCCGCAGGGCGTGCGCGTCTTCGGCTGGCACGGACAGGGCCGTCTCTCCGAGCGCCAAACTGTCGCGAAAACCGTCGGTGTCCGTGGCCAGAACCGCTTTCCCGGCGGCGTTGGCCTCCAGGGCCGCAATGCCGAAGCCCTCGAAACGCGAGGGAGAACAAAAGAACAGGCAGGAGGAAAGCAGCTTCGCCTTGCGCGCCGCGGAGATGTTTAGTTCCACGCGGATGCGGCCGTGCATGATTTTGGGGATGAGGCGCTCAATCTCCAGAACGTCCTTCTCGGAAGCCCGGCCGGCCAGCACGAGATCGACGTCCCGGGATGTTGCGACTTCGAGATAGGCCGGAATCAGAAGATCCAGACCCTTCATGTAGACGTCGAAGCGTCCCACGAACAGAATGAAGGGCGGAGTCGATTGCGCGGAATCCAAATTCAGAAGCGCGGGATCGAAACCGTTGGTGGTCCATTCGACCCGCGCCTCGGAATTCGCGGTGCGAATGCGATCGCGCACCGAGCGGTTCGATACGAAATAGTTCCGTCCCATGCGTATCATGAACTGCTCGTAAAGAAAGGGGAATACCCCGAAGAAACCGAGCTTGCGGAAAGACTGGCGGCCAATGTAATGGTGGAGGACCAAATAACTGCGTTTGCGGTGCAGCCACCACGTCAGGACGGGGGCATAAATGGAGGGGCTTATTCCGATGACCTCGGAGCCATCGAAAATCATGCGCAGGTTGGCGGCAAACGTGTAGGCCACCCGGCACAGGGCGTCTCTGTTTCCGAAACCCGCCCCCACGATGCGAATACCCTCGCGCCTCTCAGATTTGAATCCGGAATAACGGCCCACCACCAAAGTAATATCGGCGTGGCGCGCCAGACAACGGAGCACCTCCCAATCGCGCAGGGAGCCGCCTCCGGACAACCAGGGATTCCCCTGGCTGTCATAGGAGTAATACGTCAGGCGCGGTTTTCTGTCAGACATTCGGCGAAGCCTCTCCCGTTATTTCCCCCATTATTTCCCCTGCTATTTCCCACTCGAAATCTTTTCCCAGGATGCGGTTATGGGTTCCCTTTGGAATGGGTGTCTTGGTTTTCTCATAGAGCAGCACATTTCTTAAGTCCTCCGGCAAATCCTTTTCTCCGGCCTCATTGGATATCTCAGTGGAAATCTCATTAGAAACTTCATTGGAAACATAGGCTCGGGAATCCCGCGGTGAAGGATAGTTGTAATTGAATTCCCCGGCCGAATCCATGACAAAGCGGGCCGCTTCCCATAAACTTTGAGGCGTTCCGAAATCATGCCAGGCGGCTTCCGAACAATCCACCACCTGAATGCGGTCGCCCGCATTTAGCGCCCGCATCCAATAGTGTTTGATATCCTCGCAGCCGGGACTTAAAAATCCCAGGAATTCCCGCTGGTAGAACGCCACGCCGGCAAAAGTGAGGCGCGTCGATTCCAGATTCGATTGCTGATTCAACGCCGGATCCGCCCTATAACCTTGATAGCCGTGGACGCCCAGGAGCCTGCCCGCCGCGTCCACCGAAAGCGTATTGAGAGGGGGGCGGTGAATCCCTGCCAATGTCGCCACGGCGCCGGAGGAAAGGTGCGAAGCCCACAAGGCTTTAAGGTCGAAAGTGTGGATGAGATCAGCGTTGTGAATCAGGAAAGCGTCATACCCCTGCAGGATAGAAGCGGCGTTCGCGATGCAGCCTCCCGTCCCCAGGATTTCGGGTTCGTGCAGCACCTCAAGATCGAGCTTCTTCGCCAAAAACCCGATTTGCTCCGGCAAATGGTGCGTGTTCACCAGCCATCTTTGCGGGGACAAGGTTTCTATCGCGCGCCGACTCCGCTCCAGGGCGCTTTGGCCCAGAAAAGGAATGGCCGGTTTGGCGATGCGCTCTGTCAAGGGCAAAAGACGCCGGCCGTAACCCGCGCAAAGCAGAAAAGCCGCCAGCGACCGCGCAGCCATTTATGGAATCACCGGTGGAAACACCGAGGCGAGCGGACCTCCCGCCAGAATTTCAATGGGCAGCTTGTGCAGTTCGTATTCGTAAGGAGGCTCCTTCCAGCGGAAGGCCTCGGGATACTCGCGGCGCAAATGGTTCAGCAGCGTCACGGCCGTGCGGAACGGCTGGAAGGTCGCGCGATTAAGAACGTGGATTTGCGCTCCGCCGCAAAGCTGACCCGCGTACTTGTGGAAGGTCGGCTGAAAATACGCCTCGCGAAAATAAACGCCCGGGAGATTTTCACGGTGAAGCGCGGCGCAGAGCTCCCCCGCGTCCACCCACGGCGCTCCGAAAATTTCGAAGGGCCGCGTGGTGCCGCGCCCCTCGGAAACGTTGGTGGCTTCAAAAAGGCACATGCCGGGATAGACCACGGCGGTATCCACGGTGGGCATGTTCGGCGAGGGAAGCACCCAGGGAAGCCCCGTATCTTCGAAGTACGCTTCGGGCAGGTAGCCCTGCATCGGCAGAACGTGCAGATCGCAGGCGGGAAAGGCTTCCTTCCGAAATTGCCGCGCCAGCTCGCCGATGGTTTTGCCGTGCCTCACCGGAATCGGGTGCAGGCCGACGAAACTGCGGTACTCCGGATTCAGGACCGGGCCCTCCATGGCGTTTCCGATGGGATTGGGACGGTCCAGCACCACCACGGGAATGCGGGCGCGCTCACAGGCGCGCATGCAGAGATACAGCGTCCAGATGAAGGTGTAATAGCGCGCGCCCACGTCCTGCAGGTCCACCAGCAAAACGTCGAGACCCTTCAGCATTTCTGGCGCCGGTTCCCGGTGCTCTCCGTAGAGGCTGTAAACCGGAATGCCCCAGCGCGGATGCGCGAAGCCCCCCCACTCTATCATATTGTCCTGGGTCTGTCCCAAATAGCCGTGCTGGGGGCCGAACAGCGCCTTGAGATGAAAGAGATCGCCGTCGTGGGATTTCAGGATCTCGGCGGCGTGAAGCAGGGTTTTGGAGACGGATGCCGGGTGTAAAACCGCTCCCACGGAGGCCTTTTTAAGGGCGGGAGGCCATAGCTCCTTCAGCCTGTCCAGCGGAATTTGTACGCGATTATCTTTACCCACGGCTTATCCTGAAAAACGGACCCCAAAAGGTAACCGGGTAACCGCCGCCGGGAAAGTCTATCACTCGTGCCCCCGAAATTTCGGGGAGAAGAAAGGACAGTAATACTATGGCTTCCCTCAATAAGGTCATGCTCATCGGCAATCTCGGCAAGGATCCGGAAGTTCGCGCCATCCCCTCGGGCGTCAAGGTCGCCAACTTTTCCATCGCCACCACGGAGAGCTACACCGACAAAAACAGCGGCCAGAAGGTGGAAAAAACCGAATGGCATAATATCGTGATGTGGCGCGGCCTCGCCGAAATCGCCGAGAAATATCTGAAGAAGGGCAAGCAGATTTTCGTGGAAGGCCGTTTGCAAACCCGTTCCTGGGATGACCAGACCGGCCAGAAGAAATACATGACCGAAATCGTGGCCGACAATATGGTGATGCTGGGCGGCCCCCGCGATGGGGGATCTTCCGAAAGCTATTCCCGCAGCGACAGCGCCCCTGCAAGAGAATCCTCCTCAGGATCCTCGCCCGCAGGCGGACCCCCGCCCCCCGAAGACGACTTGCCGTTTTAACCTGACCCAATTTCTCGACTAAAGATCCCTAGCGAAGAGTTGCCCAGAGCCGCCCGCGACGCGACGAAAGCGTGAAACGGGCGGCAAAGGTTTTTTTCAGAAGAGCCGGCGTCAACACCTCTTTCCTTGGACCCGCAGCCACCACGCGGCCCTCCCGCAAAAGCAGGACATGGGTGAAGCCGGGCAAAACCTCCTCCAGATGATGAGTGATGTAAATCACCAATGGATGGGAATTTTTGCGGGAGGCCGGGCCCGAGTCTCTCTTTAAAAGGTTTTGAATCCGCTCCAGGAAACGCTCGCGCGCAACCGGGTCGAGACCGGAGGTCGCCTCATCGAGGAGGAGCAAATCCGGACCCATGGCCAACGCGCGCGCAATGACGGTCAGACGGCGCTGACCCTGGCTCAACTGGTTGAAGGGACGTTTGGCCAAAGAAGTCAAACCGAGCAGGGCCAGGGCATGCCGGGCCGCGGCGCGCTGTCTGGGATCAGGCCTCTCGAACTGTATTCCCAAGGTGCCCACCGCGCCGGACACCGCCAAATCGCCCACGGTTTGATGCGCCGGAAACTCCGGTTCCACCTCGCTTCCGACCCAGGCCACGCGGCGGCGGAGCGCATCCACGTCGTCCTCACCGAAGCTGCGTCCAAGCACCGAAACTGCTCCGGAAAGGGGCCAAAGCCACCCTTGAAGAACCTGCACCAAGGTGCTTTTTCCCGAACCGTTGGGGCCTAAGATGGCCCAGTGTTCCCCGCGCTTAACCGACCAGGAAAAATCGCGCAAAGCCAGGGTTTCTCCCCGCGAAACGGAAACCCCGTGAACTTTGAGAATGAGCTCTTTCTCGATTTTCGCCATAATTCAGGAAAATTTACATGTTAAGAACAAGTGGTAATGCCGTTGAAACAGCGTGTATCTTGGCCAGAGGGGATTAAGTCGGTAAATTTTCGGAAACATTTTTAGAACCCAAACGCCATGTTACAGTTATTTCGGTAAAAGGGAAGAGGCATTCGAGTGGAAGAACCCAGTGTACTTGTTACCGAAGACGATGCCGACATCCTTGAGCTCATCACCTACAGTTTGGAAGCCGAAGGCTTCAAGGTGTTCGGCGCCAAAACCGGCCATGATGCGCTTTCGATTTTAAGCGACGAAAGCGTGGATTTGGCCCTTCTCGATGTGATGCTCCCCGACATGAGCGGCACGGAACTTTGCCGTCGCATGAAGAAGGACGAGCGCATGGAGCGCGTTCCGGTCATATTCCTGACCGCCCGCGACGAGGAATCCGACAAGCTGGCGGGTTTCAAGGTGGGCGCCGAAGATTACGTGACCAAGCCTTTTTCGCCCCGCGAACTCACCGCGCGGGTGCGCGCCCTGATTCGGCGCGCGCGCGGCGGCGAGGATTACAGCTTTCAAGGACTTCGGATAGCCCTGGACAGCCATCGCGTGGACGTGGACTCCAAACGCGTTCACCTGTCTCCCCGCGAATTTTCCCTGCTCAAAGCCTTGCTTGAGGCCAAGCCCAAGACCGTGGACAGGTCGACGCTCTTGGAGCGTGCGTGGGGCATGGACGCCAAGGCGGGTCTTCGCAGCGTGGACGTGGCGGTGACGCGCCTGCGGGAAAAACTCATGACCTACGGCAGCTGCATTCGTACCGTCACGGGTTTCGGCTATCAGTGGGATCCCGAGGGGTTTTCCATCGGGGATTGATCTTGTCGCGCACGGGAAGCCTTGGAAACCCCGGGGTAACGCCGCGGAAACGCGGGAGCGATGCCCGGACAAAAGCGGCCCTTCTAACTTCTTCTTCCCTTCTCCTTAAAAAAGGAGACGGCCCTTTTCCTCATTTGTAAAATGAATTCCCATGCGTTTTAGAATCCCCCTCTCCCTGCGCTTTCTCCTCCTCATCCTGGGACTGGGAGCCGGTTTTTTCGTCCTCGTTTCCCCGCTCTACCAGCTCGCGGAGCAGGCCCTGGGCGCGGACCCCGCCGCCCTGGAGAATTTTCATCGCACCGCCTTCCACGTTTTGTGGCTGACTTTGATCTTTTCCCTCGGGGTCATCGCCATAGTGTCCTTTTGGATTTCGTGGCGGATTGGAAGGCCGCTGCGCCGCCTGCGCAAAGCGTCCCGGGATCTCTCCAAACCCCTGCGCTGGGATGCCCCCTTTCACGAGGCGCAAAGCCTCAATCAAACGTTGGCCGAATACGCCGAGACCGTTAACAAGCTCACCTCCGGCCTGGAGCAGGAGCGCGACCGCCTGCGCGCCGTGCTGGACAGGCTGGAAGAAGGCGTCCTGCTTCTTAACGGGCGCGGAATCATTCTGGCCGTGAACCCTTCCGCGCAGCGGCTGCTGCCGCTGCGGCCGGACTCCGCGTCCCTCGACGGCAAGCCCTTCGTTGAAGTGGTGATCCATGCGGGCCTCTGCCAGTGGGTGGCCGACGCGAATCCGAAGCGCCTGCCCGTGTTCCAGGTGGACAAGGGCGAGGAAAGCCCCTTCGATCTCCTGTGCCACCTGCGGCCGCTGCAGCCCTCCGATCCGAACAGCGAGGCCCTGCTCACCGTCATGGACGTCACCCGTTTCCGCAACCTGGACCGGGCCAAGACGGACTTCGTGGCCAACGCCTCGCACGAGCTCAAGACGCCGCTCTCCTCCATCATTGGGTACACCGAAGCCATCTTCGACAGCGCCATGGACAACCCGAAGATGATGGAGCATTTCCTGCGCAAAGTTCACGACAACGCCCTGCGCCTGCAAAACCTGGTCAAGGATCTGCTCAGCCTTTCCCAGCTCGAAAACCAGGGACCGGCGCGGGCCGAACCCCTTCCCGTGCGCGGATTCACGCAGGCGGCCTGGAACCAGCACCGCATCGAAGCGGAGCGGATGGGCGTCCGTTTCGAAAACCGCGTCCCCGAAAATCTGATCTGGAACATGGAGCCTCGCGACCTGGATCTTCTCGTCGGAAATCTCGTGGGCAACGCGGTGCGCTACAACCGCGCCGCGGGCAAAGTCCAGGTCGAGTGGGACGAGGAAACACGAATCCTCTGCGTGCGCGACACGGGGCAGGGTATTCCGCCGGACATGCTGCCGCATATCTTCGAACGCTTCTACCGCGGCGATCCGGCTCGCGCGCGGGGGGACGGCACGGGCCTGGGTCTGGCCATCGTGAAGCACGCGGCGCAGCGCTATGGCATTCAGGTGTCGGCGGAGAGCACGCTTGGAGAAGGCAGCCGCTTCTGCCTGGAAGTTCCCGGGGATCGGATAGGACTGCTGGTTTAACCTTTGACTTTCTGAGCCGCGATATAGCCGAATTTTATTTCGTACGAAGACTTCAGACGAGTTGAGGGAAAACGCTTTGCCACCTCAAGCAGAGCCCGGCTCCGCATGATACCCACTGCGGGATGATAGGCCACTGGGAACGATAAAATAAGCGCCTTGCCAGTATTTCCCAGTTTCGTATTCTTAAACTGACCATGCCAATCACACTGCCTTTAAAAAAGATGACCCGAAATGACAAACTGCGTGCCATGGAGGCCATTTGGGCCGATCTTTCCCGGGACGAAAGTAAAGTGGACGCTCCCGCTTGGCATGGAGAAGCGCTTCAAGAAGCGGAACGCTTGGTAAAGCAAGGCAAGGCGAAATTTTCCGATTGGGAGGACGCAAAGAAGCGAATCCATCGAAAGGCGTCCAAGGGCTTGTGAAGGTTCGTATTCTCGACCTGGCGGAAGCGGATTTGCTTTCAGGGTTCAGTTTCTACGAACGCCAATCAAATGGAGTCGGAATCTATTTCCTGGAAACCCTTTATTCTGATATTGAATCCCTTCGCCTCTATGCAGGAATTCATCGCAGAATATTCGGATATTTTCGTCTCCTTTCTCGTCGATTTCCCTTTGCCGTTTACTACAAGATCCAGGATCGAGAAATTCAAATTTGGAGAGTTCTGGATTGCAGGCGAGATCCAATTTGGATTGAAAAACAGCTGGGCTGAAAACGCACTCGCCTTTAACGCCGGTTTAATCCCCAAATGATTTGCGCCGCGGCATAACCCGCGCCAAACCCGTTGTCGATGTTCACGGTAAGCAGGCCCGGCGCGCAGCTGTTCAGCATGGAAAGCAGCGCGGCGTAGCCTTTGGCTCCCGTTCCGTAGCCCACCGAGGTCGGCAAACCGATGATGGGTTTGTCCACCAGGCCCGCCACCACGCTCGGCAGCGCGGCCTCCATCCCCGCCACGGTGATGAGAACGGAGGCCTTTCGGATTTCCGGCAGGCGCGCCAGCAGCCGGGACAGGCCCGCCACTCCGACGTCCGCCACCAGCCTGACCCGGCACCCCAGCATGGCGGCCGTAAGCAGCGCCTCCTCAGCCACGGGTAAATCCGAAGTCCCGGCGGCGAGCACCAGCACGCTTCCGCGCTTGTGGGAAAGGGCGGCCCGCAGCGGATAATGCAGGCAGCGGGCCTGTTCATTCCAGAAAAGCCTTGGGATTTTTTTCCGGAGAGCCAGCGCCTTGTCTTCCCGAACCCGCGTCACCAGGATTTTTCCGGAGCGCTCCAAGAGCCGGGGGATGATTTCCAAAAGCTGGGAAACGGTTTTGCCCTCCCCGAAAACCACTTCGGGAAACCCCTTCCGCGCCTCCCGGCCGTGATCCAAGGTGGCGAATCCGATATTCTCCTGGGTGAGCAGGGACAGCCGCCGCCAAAATTGAGACTTGGAAATTCGGCCTTTTTCAAAGCCCAGGGCCAGCTCGCGCAGCCGCCGCGAAACCGGTGCAGAGGTCTGGAATTTCAATTTGAAAGGGCCTGATTTGGCATTTAGTGAATCTTAATAATCCTCCGATTTTGCATATTAGGGCCCCTATGCACCTCATCGTAACCGGCGGCTGCGGCTTCATCGGCAGCAATTTTGTGCGCCTTATTTTGGCGGAACGCCCCGACTGGCGCGTCACCAACGTGGACAAGTTGACCTACGCGGGAAACCCCGCCAACCTCGCCGATTTGGCGTCGAATCCGCAGTACCGTTTCGTGAAGGCGGACATTGGCGACAAGGCCAAAATGACCGAACTGTTCGCGGAAAAACCGGACGCCGTGGTGCACTTTGCCGCCGAGTCGCACGTCGATCGCTCCATCACCGGCCCGGAAATCTTCGTGCAGACCAACGTGCTCGGCACCCAAATCCTGCTCGAATGCGCGCGCGCGGTTCGGACCGGACGCTTTCTGCACGTCTCCACCGACGAGGTCTACGGTTCGCTGGGGGCCACGGGTTATTTCACCGAAGAAACGCCCTACGCGCCCAACTCCCCCTATTCGGCGAGCAAGGCGGGTTCCGATTTGCTGGTGCGGGCCTACCATCACACTTTCGGCATGGACACGGTCATCACCAACTGTTCCAACAACTACGGGCCCTACCAGTATCCGGAAAAACTGATCCCGCTGCTCATCACCAACCTCATAGACGGACTGCCCATTCCCATTTATGGCGACGGCAAAAACGTCCGCGACTGGCTGCAGGTCGAAGATCATTGCCGCGGCATCCTGCTGGCCCTCGAAAAAGGGAAAAGCGGCGAGACCTACAATATCGGCGGCAACAACGAGTGGAAGAACATCGACATCGCCCGGGAACTCCTGCGGCTTTTGGGCAAGGACGAATCCTCCATCCGCTTCGTGACCGATCGCCTGGGCCACGACATGCGCTACGCCATCGATTCCTCAAAAATTCAGCGCGAACTGGGATGGAAACCCAAGCACCGTTTCGAAACCGGCCTTCCCGCCACAGTGGAGTGGTATAAGACCCATGAAGCCTGGTGGCGGCCGCTGAAGAAGAAGTAGAAGCCGCTCTTTTGCCCATGCTTGACCTCGTGTTCATGGGCACTCCCGCCTTCGCCGTCCCCGCCTTGGAAGCCTTGCTGGCGCAGGGCCATCGCGTCAAGCTGGTCGTGACCCAGCCCGACAAGCCCAAGGGACGCGGCCAGAAGGCCGCCGCCTCTCCGGTAAAGGAAAAAGCCCTCGAACTCGGCATTCCCCTGGCGCAGCCGGACTCCCTCAAAACGCCTGAATTCCAGCGCCTTATCGCCGAACAAAAGGCGGACCTGCTGGTGGTGGTGGCGTTCCGCATTTTACCGGCCTCCCTGTTTCCCCTGGCCCGGTTCGGCGCCGTCAACATCCACGGGTCGCTGCTTCCCAAATACCGGGGAGCCGCACCGATTCAATGGGCCATCGCCGGCGGAGAGAGCGAAACGGGCGTCACGATTTTTCAGCTCGACGATGCCGTCGATCACGGCAAAATACTGGCGCAGGTGAAAACGCCCATCGGACCCGATGAAACGGCCGGGGAGCTGTTCGGGCGTTTGAGCGGCATGGGACGCGATCTGCTCCTGACAACGGTGGCGGATCTGGAAGCCGGATGCGCCCGGCCATTGGAGCAGAATCACACGGAGGCCACGCCGGCGCCCAAACTGAAAAAGGAAGACGGACGCATCGACTGGAGCCTGCCGGCTGCCTCTCTTCACAACCGCGTTCGCGCCTTCAACCCCTATCCCGTCTGCTATACCACCGAAGCGGGAACAAATCGCATCCTGCGCATTCATCGCACGCAGGTCCTGCCGGACACCGACCTGCCTCCGGGAGTCTTGAGCATGGAGGCCGGTCGCCAGCCCGTGGTTGGAACCGGAAAGGGAGCCTTAAGGCTTCTTGAAGTGCAGTGGGAGGGGAAGCCCAAGGTTTCGGGACAGGACTTCGTGAACGGGCTTCGCGGCGCGGAATTAAGTTTCTCCTGAGAGTGCTTTAGGAGGCTTTCCATGCCGGTGAAGAAGTCCGTGAAGAATCCCCCGAAAACCATTCGCCAGACCGTGAGCTTCAAGGCCCCGGCCCATGCCATTTATGACGCCTTAATGGATTCCCAAAAACACGCCCGCTTCACCGGCGCCCCGGCCAAGATAGGCCGCGAGGTCGGCGGCAGCTTTTCCGCGCACGGCGGCTATATCCAGGGCGAGAACCTCGAACTGGTTCCGGACAAAAAAATCGTCCAGACCTGGCGCGCCGCTGAATGGAAGGCCGGAGAAGAATCCACCGTGACCTATGCCCTGGAAACGACGGAAAACGGCACGCGGCTAAATTTCACGCACCGCAATGTACCCGGTAGACATGCGGAATCCGTCAAACTAGGCTGGAAGACCTACTATTGGGCCCCCTTAAAGAAAATGCTCAAAGAATAAAGGCTTTATAAATTTATTCGCCGTTGCGCAGGTTGCGTGGCATAAGGAGATCGTTCCATGAACAAGTTGATTGCTGTTCTGATGCTTTCATCGGCTCTTTTCGCAACCGCTGCGGACACCACCTCCACGGTGACGACGACGGCAACGACTTCCTCCGTGACCACGAGTCCCGGGAATTCCGGGGGTGCCGGGAATTCCGGGAATTCTAATGCTTCCGCCAAAGCTGTCACTATGAAAGCATCGCTCCGCAGCAAATGCCTTACGACGGTCGCCCAGCTGCTGAACGCCAATCTCAAAGCCTGCCGGACCATAGCGTCGAACCCTAGGTTCAGCAACTGCAAGCAAGAGGCCAACAACATCGCCAAGCTCGAGCGCGGAGCCTGCCCCACGACGGCATCCGCACTGAAATAAGCGCCTTAAAATAAACGGTAAATTAAACCCGCTGCAAGCGCGCCGAAAGGCGCCGCTTCGTTAAGCGGGCGATTCGGCTTCGACGGCCTGTTCCTGCTTGGCCTTGCAGTCGATGCACATCTTGGCGGTGGGAACCGCCTCCAGCCGCGCCTTGGGAATGAGCCTGCCGCAGTTCTTGCACAGCCCGTAGGTTCCGGCGCGCACCCTGTCCAACGCTTCCTCGATGTAAAACAAATAGCGGCCTTCGCGGCTGGCCATGTGGAAGGCTTGTTCGCGATCCTGGGTTTCCGTCGCGTGATCCGCCAAATGGTAGGCATGGCTGGACAAATCGCCCGCCCCGTCCTTGGCATTGAGGCGCATGCTGTTGTCCTCGAGATAATCCAGCTCCTGAATCAGGGTTTCTTTTTTCTCGTTCAGGAGCTGCTCGAAATACTTGAGTTCTTCCTTGTTCAAACGGCTGCGGCCGGTCGTTTCCTTGGACACTGGGCTGTTTCCTTTGGATTTCTTGGATGGAACCGGCGGAGGCGATACCTTGAATGCCGGTTTTGAAAGGGACGTTTTAGGCGCCGCGGTCTTTGCGGCGGCCTTCGCTGCGATTTTCACAACAGACTTCACGGCCGGTTTCGCCGCGGGCTTCGGCTTTGGCGCCGGTTTTTTAAGCGAAGCTTTGGGAGCGACCTTCGGCTTGACCGAAGATTTGGATTTGGAGGCGGAGGCTTTCTTCACTTTTGCCGCCTTCGTCGTCTTTTTCATGCCAGGTCCTTTCCTGGGGCTGTGGGTAGAGTGCGGCAAAAGCGCCGCCGAAACCTGTCCTTGATTCGTTTTCAGGAGTGGACGAAGATAAGAGCTTTTTCCCCTTCCACGTCCATTTCGCAGAAAAATTTTTCGAGTGTCCCCGTCTTATCCCCGGGGTTGTCCCTATTGATAGAATCGATGGAAATCGCCAAAACTTCCGCGGAAATATACGAAAGATGGGCTTCCACGGCCTTTTGTAATAGGGGCGTAGCATCCCGGATACCGACCCTCACCTTGTCGGTGACGACCAGCCCGGCCTCCTTGCGCAGATTCTGAATGCGGCTCACAATCTCGCGGGCCAGCATCTCCAGGCGCAGGGACTCGTCCAGGGCGGTGTCCAGCGCCACCGTCAAACCCGGAGTCGCGGTGACGGCCAGGTCTTCCTGAACCTCCCGCACCACCTGCAGGTCTTCGGCAAGGAGGGTGGTCTCCTCC
>Ga0206814_10182_pt1 | contig 17591 bp, 6 predicted proteins | sample Alteio_BWOrgCont_90_FD_152850 | JGI IMG/M metagenome (GOLD analysis project Ga0206814, IMG submission 152850) | Enriched cells from forest soil in Barre Woods Harvard Forest LTER site, Petersham, Massachusetts, United States -... | ecosystem: Environmental > Terrestrial > Soil > Temperate forest >...
CTGATCGAAGCCCGCAATCGCCGATTGGGCTGCCGCGCCACGGCGACCTTCGACGGCAAGGCGCTCAAACTTGCGGGTTTCATTTCGCCCTGAGAAGCCTCCCGAGATATTACGGCACCGTCCAGCTGCCCAGTTGCTGCCATCCGCTGTTGGACCCTGCTTCATCCACCGAATGCAGGTAGACGTTTTTCGCCCCGGCGAAGGCCTGTTGGAAGGTCACCGTAACATTCAACGCCACGGTATTCCCCGTGAGAGCGACCGTGGCTGTGGCCACGTTCACTGAACATTGGCTGTTCTGCAAGGTGGTCGCAGAGCCTATTGCCGCCGGCAGCCAGCCTGTCGCGTTGTCGTTCAGCAAATTGATCTGGCTGGTGGAAGCATTGTAGTACAGCATGCAGGCATTGACCGACGGACTCGCCAGCGTCGCGTTGAAGTACACCCAGACTTGCTCCAGGTTCGCCGCCGCGGCGGTATCGGAATATTGCAGCGTGAAAGCCTGGCTCATTCCCGATCCGGAGTTTGGCGAGACGGAGACCGTAGACGGGGTGCCGGCGCTGAACGCCACGGACCACGAGCCCAGTTGCTGCCATCCGCTGTTGGATCCCGACACGTCCACCGAGTGCATGTAGACGTTCTTGGCTCCGGTGAAAGCCGTCTTGAAACTCACGGTCACATTCAGCTTCAACGTGTTGCCGCTCGGGACCACCGTCGCCGTCGCCAGATTCACCGAACATTGACTGTTCTGCAAGGTTGTGGCTGAACCGGGATTCCCTGGCATCCAGAGCGTCGCGTTATCGCTCAGCAAGTTGATCTGGCTGGTCGAAGCGTTGTAATAGAACATGCAGGCATTGTTGGCCGGATTCGCCAACGTCGCATTGAAATACACCCACACTTGCTGCAAGCTTGCCGCTCCAGCGGTGTCTGTATACTGCAGGGCGAAGGTCTGGCTGTTTCCCGATCCCGCACCCGGCATTACTGAGACCGTGGACGGCGTGCCCGTAGTAAACGCTACGGTCCACGTGCCCTGTTGCTGCCATCCGCCATTGGAGCCGGACACATCCACGGCGTGCATATAGAGATTCTTGGCCCCGCTGAAGGCGGGTTTGAACGTCACCGTCACCTGCAACGACAAGGTGTTGCCGCTGGGTGTGATGGTCGCTGTCGCCACATTCAGCGAGCATTGGCTGTTCTGCAACGTTACTGCCGATCCCAACGTCGCCGGCATAAACAAGGTCGTATTATCGTTCAGCAGGTTGAGCTGGTTGGTCGGAGCATTGTAATAAAACATGCAGGCGTTGCTGGCCGGATTCGCGAGCGTCGCGCTGAAGTAAGCCCACGCTTGCTGCAGGCTCGACGATCCGGCGGTGTCGGAATATACCAGCGTAAAAGTCTGGCTCGAGCCAGATCCGGAACCCGGCGAAACCGAAACCGTGGATGGCGTGCCCGCGCCAGCCGTTACGGTCCAGGCGCCCAGTTGCTCCCATCCGCTCGTGGTTCCCAATGAATCCACCGCGTGCCCGTACACGTTCTTGGCCCCGTCAAAGCTTGGTTGGAACGTCATCGCTACGGTCCAGGTCAGGGTGTTGCCGTTTTGCGTGACCGTGGATGTCGCCACATTCAGCGAGCATTGACTGTTTTGCAAGGTCGTCGCGGCCCCTGGGGTCGCCAGAAGCCAAACCGTTGAGTTATCGTTCAGCAAGCTGATCTGGTTGGTCGATAAAGTGTACTTCAGCATGCAAGTATTCAGCGCTGGATTCGCTAAGGTGGCATTGAAATACACCCACACCTCCGCGAGGTTGCCCGCTCCCGCGGTGTCGGAATATTGCAGCGTGAAAGTCTGGCTCAATCCCGACCCGGAATTCGGAGTCACGGACACCGCCGCCGGAGTGCCCATCACAGCTTGAGTTACGAGAAAAGCTTGCCCAGCCACGGCGATGGTAGTCGTTCGGCTGGGCCCGTTCGTTTTGGCTGCAATAGTGAGCTGGACTGTTCCGTTGCCGGTTCCGGATGCTCCGGAAGAAATTGTGATCCATGCCGAACCGGAGTAAGCGGTCCAGTTGCAACCAGCGGCGGCAGTTACGGAAATGTTGACCACCGCGCTCGCGCCACTAATCGTGCCGGTGGGTGCGTTGCTCACTGCGTAGCTGCAGAAGGTTGGCGCCGGCGTCAATTCCTCAACGACGCCATAGTCAGGCTCGCTGAAGTACACATTCCCGGCTGCATCCGTCGTCATTGCACTTGGAGAAACAAAGTAGCCCGAAGTAACAACCGAAATGGCGCCGCTCGGCGAGATTTTCGTTACATTTCCAGAGGAGGGCACCGCGGCAAAGACGTTTCCCATCGGATCTACCGTTACGTCGGTCGGGTACTGGACGGATGCGAGCGTGCTGATGGTTCCATTGGAGACCTTCCGTACACGTCCGTTGTAGTCGTCGGCAATGTACACGTTCCCGCTGCCGTCGACAGCTACCCCACTGGGGCTGCTCAGAGTGGCTGAAGTGGCGGGACCATTGTCGCCGAGGCCGCTGCTTCCGCTGCCCGCGAGGGTGGTGATGTTTCCAGCGGAAACCTTCCGAATTCGTTCGTTCTCTTCATCGGCAATATACACATTGCCGAGCGAGTCGGCTGCGATGCCGAGAGGATACCACAGCTCGGCGCTAGTGGCGGAACCATTGTCCCCAATAAACCCAACCGAAGTGGTTCCGGCGAATGTTGCGACCATGCCGCTGCTGATTTTTCGCACGCGGGAGCCTGAGTCGTCGAAGTAAACGGACGAAGAAGAATCCACCGCAACGCGCTGTGGAGTGACGATCTGGGCTGATAGCGCGGCAACGTTCTCGGCGCTGGAAGAACCTCCGCCGGCGAATGTGTTGATATTTCCATCGGGCGTGACGACGCGAATCCGCGATGAGCCGGAATCGACTATATAGAGGTCGCCGGTGGCTTTGTCGAAGGCTACGCCGAGCGGTTCACTCAAATAGGCACTGGTTGCGGGGCCGCCGTCGCCCAAGTTTGGAATGGAACTAGAGCCGCCACCGGCATAAACCGACATGGTGTAACTGGTAACCGAACCGGCCGGCCCTGCGGATTGGTTGATTGTCAGCGTCTGATCGGCAATCAAAATTTGGCCGCTTCGCGCGATTGCGCCAGGATTCGGCGCAACAAGAAAAGGCGCTACGCCCGATCCCTGTCCGTTGCTATTTTGAGGAACCACCTCGATCCAGGGCACGCTGCTGTAAGCCGACCAGGAACAGCTGCTGGAACTGGTGCTAATGGCCGCGATACCGGTCCCTCCGGGCCCCGAGAAGCTCAAAGGAGCACCCGTGGCTGTAGCGGTGCATGAAAGGCCAGTTTGTGTCACGGGAATCGCTAAGCCGGCAATCGTCAGTGTGGCGCTGCGCTGCGAGAAACTGTTCTCCGCCGCAAAAAAGGTGATGGTTGCGGGTCCCGTGCCGCTGGCGTTGGCTGTGATGGAGAGCCACGGCGCGCTGGACACTGCCGTCCAGGAACACTGCGACGGCAGTACGAGGCTGATGTTCCGGATGCCACCGCTCGAATCGTAAGCCGCTGAGCTGAGACTCAGAACTGGATCCTGGCACGACCCGGCGGCTTGATTGACCGTAAAAGTGGCCGTGCCGATGACCACCGATAGCGTTTGTCCTGCGCCGGTGTTGTTGTTCTGTAAAACCGTTCCACTCAGCCCGATTGGAGAGGCGGTAACAACTCCGTGCGTGGGCGCGTTCAAAGTGATGCTATTGGCATTGTTATTTGCAGAATCTGCTTCCCAAGGGCAACCGTCGGCGAGCGTCAGGTCAAAAGAGAAAGGGCCACCGCGCCCCGGCAAGTTCACCGATGACGGCGAAACACTGGGAGTGCAAAGCGTGGAAGAACTGAAATCGATCTTAACGACAAACCCGGAGGTGCCCGAATAAATGGAACTCTTCGGGTTAGACGTCTCAAGGGCGCCTGCTGTGGTCGGGAATGTGGTGCTATATGTGGTGCCCGTAATGTAGACACCTCCATTACCATCCAGAGCCAAGCCGTATGCTTCCGTGCCGGCTGATGCAGTCCCCAACAGGGTAGAGTACGACAGGGTCGATCCGTCACTGGACAACTTGACTAGAAATGCATCACCTTCTCCGTATTGTGAACCCGGCGCGGTCCGAAGCGCACCGGGCGTCGTCGGAAATGTGCCACTTACGCTTCCAGACACAAACGCCGCGCCCCCCGAATCAACTGCAATGGGAGTTGGGGCGGTCTGGTCGGAACCTGGCAGATAGGTTGAATAGACCAGCGCCGTTCCCGTGGCATTCAGCTTGGTAACAAACCACGCCGTTTGATAAAGGGGCAGGGTGGTTGAGAACGCGCCTGCCGTGGTCGGAAAATCGCGGGAATTCGTGGTTCCGGTCACATAACAATCTCCTGAAGCGTCGATGGCGAGTCCGCCCCCTGTCTCGCTAGACGATCCACCCAAGTAAGTCGCGTAAACGAGTGCCGACCCCGCCGGGTTCAACTTCGCTACGAACGCATCCTGGCCACCGTCGAGCGTTGTTGAAAGCGCGCCCGCGGTAGCCGGGAAATTGGATGACGAAGTAGTTCCCTCGATATATGCGTTTCCGGAGGAATCAACCGCAATCGCGGTGGGCGAGTCGTTGTTGGTACCGCCCAAATAGGTGGCGTAGGAGATGTGTCCGGCGGCGGTAAGTTTCGCGACAAAGCCAGTCTGGCTGTATCCGTTTGTAGTTCTCAACGCACCTGCGGTGGTCGGAAAGTCTGGCGAGTTCGTATTTCCGGCCACATACGCTGCGCCACTGGCGTCCACCGCGATTGCGCTTCCCGAATCGTTCTCGCCCCCTCCGAGGTCCGTGGCATAAATCAGGCCGCCTGAGGCGCCAAATTTCATGGCGAAAGCATCGCCGAAGCCGCTGGTGTTGAGCTGCCCGATGGTAAATGGAAAATCGGTCGCTGAAGTGTATCCAGCGACATAAGCATTCCCGCCAGCGTCGAGGGCAATGGCGTTCGCCACGCTGACGGCGGCGCCATGGCTGCCTCCAATGAAGGTCGAATAGATCAGTCCCGTGCCGGCCGCGTTCAGTTTGGTTATGAAGCCGTCGTTGCTTCCGAGGAAAGTGCCTGTCGTAACCGGAAAATTCGCCGAGTAGGTCTGCCCGGTAATGTAGGCGAATCCGTTGCTGTCCACTGCGATTCCCGAAGGCGCGTCGCCGCTTGCGCCAGCCAAATAGGTTGAGTAACTCAATATCGGATCGATCACCAACTCCCGCGATCGATCGTAGTGGGATAGTTCCAGGCGGACTTCTTGCGGTCCAGACAGCGCATATTTGCATTCTAGGGCGCGCCGCTTTCCGCCCAGGTCCTGCCATACGCGCGGTGCATGCTGCCTCAATTCCCCGGAGGTCATTTTAGAAACTAGGTCGCCATTATCGGCAATCTGCAGCGCTGTTCCCCCTTCAAAACGAAATCGCAGCGCCTCCGGATTCGCGCCCGGATGAATTACCAAGTCATATTCCAGGTTCTGCTCGTTGCCGTGATAGACAATGTCGATGCCCGGGCGGATATTGCTGACGCGCACGGCTGCATAATGATGCAGCCCGGCGATGGCGCGCTTCCCCAGGTAATAGTTTGAAACGCCCTCCACTTCGTCTTCCGACGCGATAAGAGCATCCCGGGCCGCATCCACGATCCGCATGGAGATCGCTTCGTCTTTCAACGACAGTGTGAGGCCGTCCTGAGTTATGAACGCAACCTGCTTCGCGCCGCGAGCTAAATATCGAGCGCGCGGGTCGGTCTGCCCCCGATTCTCCTCAAAATAGAGGGGAATATGCCCATAGTTGGAGTGAACCAGTGCATTTTCATGGCTCCGAGTTTGAGAATTTAGACTGGCCGAAATGAATAAAGTCAGGCAAAGCAGAGCTCCGCACCTATTTTCGGACATGTCTAGGTACAATAATCGAAGCAGTTGCGTTGCGCAAGTACAAATGAAGTACTAGAACTAGGAAAAAAGGTGAATAATAGTGTTCCACTGGGTACTTCGTTGCTGGCTGGCCAGTGTTACGGCACCGTCCAGCTGCCCCGTTGCTGCCATCCGCTGTTGGACCCTGCTTCATCCACCGAATGCAGGTAGACGCTTTTCGCCCCGGCGAAAGCCTGTTTGAAGGTCACCGTAACATTCAACGTCACGGTATTCCCCGTGAGAGCGACCGTGGCTGTCGCCACGTTCACTGAACATTGGCTGTTCTGCAAAGTGGTCGCAGAGCCGATTGCAGCCGGCAGCCAGCCCGTCGCGTTGTCGTTCAGCAAATTGATCTGGCTGGTGGAGGCATTGTAGTACAGCATGCAGGCATTGACCGACGGACTCGCAAGCGTTGCGTTGAAGTACACCCAGACTTGTTGCAAGTTCGCCGCGCCGGCGGTGTCGGAATATTGCAGCGTGAAAGCCTGGCTCATTCCCGATCCGGAGTTTGGCGAGACGGAGACCGTAGACGGAGTGCCTGTGCTGAACGCCACGGTCCAGGAGCCCAGTTGCTGCCATCCGCTGTTGGATCCCGACACGTCCACCGAGTGCATGTAGACGTTCTTGGCTCCGGTGAAAGCCGGCTTGAAACTCACGGTCACATTAAGCGTCAAGGCGGTGCCGCTCGGGACCACCGTCGCCGTCGCCAGATTCACCGAACATTGACTGTTCTGCAAGGTGGTGGTTGATCCGGGATTCCCTGGCATCCAGATCGTCGCGTTATCGTTCAGCAAGTTGATCTGGCTGGTCGAAGCGTTGTAATAGAACATGCAGGCATTGCTGGCCGGATTCGCCAACGTCGCATTGAAATACACCCACACCTGCTGCAAGCTTGCCGCTGCAGCGGTGTCTGCATACTCCAGAGCGAAAGTCTGGCTGTTTCCCGATCCCGCATTCGGCGTTACCGAAACCGCAGTCGGTGTGCCCGAGTCGCCCGCTACAGTCCAGAAACCAAGCGACTGCCACCCGCTGCCGGCCCCCGCTGCATCCAGGGCGTGCAAAAAGATGCTCTTGGCTCCGGCATAGGTCGGTTTGAAAGTCATCGGCACGGTCCACGTCAAAGTGTTGCCGCTCGGGACCACCGTCGCTGTCGCCACGTCGATGGAGCATTGGCTGTTTTGCAACGTCGCCGCCGATCCTAGGTTCGCCGCCTGCCACGCCGTCGCGTTATCGTTCAGCAAGTTGATCTGGCTGGTCGAAGCATTGTAATAGAACATGCAGGCATTGCTGGCCGGATTCACCAACGACGCATTGAAATAGACCCAGACCTGTTGCAAGTTCGCCGCTCCCGCGGTGTCTGAATACTGGAGCACGAAAGTTTGGCTCGATCCCGACCCGTTATTCGGCGTCACCGAGACTGCGGAAGGCGTGCCCACTGTGGACGCCACCGTCCAGTTACCAAGTTGCTGCCAACCGCTGGTTGCTCCGGATATATCAATGCCGTGCAAATAGGTGTTCTTCAGCCCAGCATAGGCCGGTTTAAACGTCATCGGCACATGCCACGTTAAGGTATTGCCGCTCAAGGAAACCGTCGCCGCCGCTACGTTGATGGAACATTGGCTGTTCTGCAAGATCGTCGCAGATCCCAGGGTGGCGGCCTGCCATGTTGCTCCGTTATCGCCCAGCAAGCTGATCTGGTTGTTCTGAGCGTTGTAAAACAGCAGGCAAGCGTTCGTGGCGGGATTGGCTAGGACGGCGTTGAAATACACCCACACCTGTTGCAGGTTTCCCGCCCCCGCGGTATCGGAATACTGCAGCGCGAACGTCTGGCTCAATCCCGACCCGGAATTCGGTGTCACGGCCTGTGCAGTTACAACGGCGACTATCGGTTGATACGTAAAATTGGGCGGCACGTAAGACGCATTCGCCGTATTTGGCGGAGCCGTCCAGTGCGCACCATCCGTGGAGTAGACGGCATTGCTTACCGCCCCGACATTGGTGGAAGTCACCTGTCCCGAGTCAAACCATTGATCGCCTCCTTGATACTCCTGGCTGGCTACGTAGTAGGAAGTGTTGGCTTCGAGGGTGGCAAAGGGCGACAAGGCGCCATAAACAAACTGCCCCGGCGTGCAGCCAAAAAGATTAACCACCGCCCACGCGTACTGAACTACACTGCCGTCGCTGGAAGAAAATATCTGGACCGAATGTGTGCCGGTATTTCCCGCCAGGCAAATGCGGCCTAGCGAAGTCACAGTGATCGGACTCGCCCCCACCGTCATCTCCATGCCCACCCATCCGGAGAGGTTATTGCGCAGCGCCGGATTGTTCAGCGCATAGCCGGTCAAAAAACTGGTAGCCGCCGCTTGCCCGGGCGTATAGGTGAAGTTGGGAGGCACGTAGGAAGTGTTGGGAGTGCCGCTGGGAGCCACCCAGGTCACGTCGTCCGAAGAGTAAACGGCATTGTTCACCGCTGCGTCACTGGTGGAAGACAGGGCGCCCAAGTCATACCACCGATCGCCTCCCGCCACTTCCTGGCTGGCTAGAAAGTACGTGGTATTGGCTTGCAACACGATGGAAGTTGGCAATGCGCTATAGGCAAACTGGCCCGGCGTACAACCGGCCATCTTCACTTGCGCCGATCCGCCTGGCACCAGCAGTCCGGTGCTGGCGTTGACGAACTCAACCGTGTGAATGCCGGAGTTGCCGGTGACGCAAATGCGGCCGAGCGAGGAAACGGTAATCGGACTCGCTCCCACCGTCACCTTCATTCCCAACCAGCCACTAAAGTTGTTCCGCGCAGCCGGATTGTTGAGCGCGTAGCCGGTAAGAAAACTGATGGGCCCACCTGGCGCGGCAATTGTCGTCGGATCGGTCGCGCTTGCAGTCGTCAATCCTGCGCCGGACACGGACACGGAGTTGATCTCCGGCGAAGTGGCGTTGAAGGCGACGTTGACCAGCACCGTGATCGGGGGATAACTGGCTCCTGCCGCCAGCGCGTCGCTCCGGGAGCAGGTAGCCGCAGAACATGTCCAGCCCGTGCCACTCATGGAAGCCAGACCCAGGCCGAGTGGAACGTCGTCACTGACGGTGATCGTGCCAGTGGTCGGCGTCGCATTGGGATTCGAGATTCGCACCGTATAAACTGCGTTCTGCTGCCCCTGAGTGAAGTTGCCTACGTGCGTCTTGCTGATGCTTAAGGCAGGCTGGGCGCAGCTGTTGATCGCGTAGGCGTTTCGTGCCGTAGCTACATTTGCGAAGCGCGGCAGTGGCGCTGACACTTCGTCCGTCATGACACTGCTGAGCGGCCCAAAAGATGCATCGGCCGTCACCGTGCCGCTGGCCGGCTGCGGCGAATTGAATGCCACGGCAACAGGAATTGCGGCCGTTTCTAACACGCTGGAATCAGCGTAGACCACTTCGAAAACGGCATATGCTGTCGAGCCGGAATAGTTGACCTCCGCTACGGGTGCCGTTCCGATCAGTCCAGTGGCAGCCACCGGTTCGTATCCAGGCGAGGAGGCCCCATTCTGGTCCGCCTGGATAAGTTGCAATTGCCCAAGCCTAGAAGGCTCTCCAAATTGTCCTTGCGTGGAGATTGTGACGGGAACGAACAGATGCGTTCCAGCGGTGACGCCTTGAAACTGGACAATGATGCGCGTTCCCGAGTCGGCTAGTCCAAGCGTGGGCGCTGTAGTGAAGAGGCTCGGCGAGTAGACGCCACTCTCGGTTGCGTAAAAAAAGTCTGGAATGTTTTGCTCTATCAGTTGGGCAGGAAATACCGGACCGTTTAGCAAGCTTGCATAGTTTCGAACTTGGAAGTCGAAGCGGAAGGTTTCTTGTACGTTGATGCTGAAGTCGAACGCCGGCGTTCCCACACCTGCCAGCAAGCTCGCATTGTGCGGGCGGCATTGCAAGTAGCTTGGGTCACCACCTTCCAGCGTTACTGGCGCGTCGGCCGGCAAGTTGGCGAGTACCGGCTGACCCGCAACGGGAACCTGCTGGGAGCCGGTTTGGAGCGCCACCGTGGCAGAAATCATGGCAGGCACGAATGGTGTCGTTGGCGGGGGCACCTGCGATGCGTTCGCCCGCACATTCGCGATGCGAAGGATGCGGATCGCATTCAGCCCAGGCGGATCGATCGGGATTTGCCATTGCAACGTACCGGCTCCAGTCTGCCGTCCGACGAAGACGTTGGGTTGAGTCTGATAAGGGCTGGGCGCGCCTCCAGTGCCGGTCTCCGCGCAGGTGCTTCCCAGCGGCGTGCACAGGATTTGCGTAGGCTCCCCCGGTACGGCGGGCACCCCATACGGAGGAGGAGGGCTGGGAGTCGCTGGATAGGGTTCGTCGATAGTGGCTAACGCCTCCGATAAACTCCCGCTCACTGGCCGGCTTGTGATATTCGTGTTCAGAGTGGCGGTGAGCGTGTACTGGGGAATCGGTTGACCGGAGGGAGTGGGTACCCCGCCGGTGCAATTGAGCACCAACGAGCCTACCAGTTCCGCAATTCCTTCCGCGCGAACGATTTCGGGAACGGAATTCGCGATACACGAAAACTCGGGACTCGCAGGGGCCGCAAGAACCCAGGCGTCGCTCAATACGCCGCTCCCGCTGCTGCCGCCGAAGATCGTCATCCGCTGATTGGTCGAATCGAAAATGGCCGCATTGCCACTTCGGGCCGTAGGCGGCCCGCCGCTCGGAGTCAACTGCTGCCAGATCGGATCTCCAAGGCCGGTGGCGTTCAACAGGCTCCATGTATCGTTCAGGTAAGTTCCAGCGGAATCTTGGCCTCCGAAGATCAGCATGCGCGCCGCGGTGGAATCGTAGATGGCGGAGTGGAAGGCCCGATCCGGAGGCGATCCAGCCGCGCCTTCGTTAATTATGTTCTGCCACTCCAAGACGCCACTGGATACTCGCGTGGCTTGCCACAGTTGATTCGTGGCTTGGCAAGTGCCGCTTACCAATGCCATACCGCCAAAGGTAGTCAATGTGTCGGTTGCAGGATCGTATGCCGAAGCCGCGCCATTCCCAGGGCCGGGACTGGGGAATCCACCTTCCGAATACCAGGCGGACGGGGACGCAAGTCCGTTGGCATTCGACAGCAGCCAGCCGCCCGAGAGCGTGGAGCAGGGATTTGACGAGCCATCTTGACCGCCGTAGACAAACAAACGATTCGTGGCGGCGTTATAAGCCACCACGCTATTCGTTCGACCCGCCGGACCTTCCAGTCCCGCCAGTTGCGTCCATGCGGGAGTGCCGCCCATCCCGTTCGCATTCGACAGCACCCAGACGTCGCTGAGCGCCGGAGTGCAGGAGCCGCCGCAGCCGCCGAAGATGATCATTATGTTATTAGTCGAGTCGTACGCGGCGGAATGTCCAGACCGGGCGGGGGGCGATCCTGAGGCGCCATTTGCTATCGGATTGATCCACTGGCTCGATCCGCCGATCCCGTTCGCATTGGTCAAGATCCAGAGATCGTTCAGGTTGTTTCCATTCGTATCCCGGCCGCCAAAAACGATCATTCGATTGCTGCCAGGGTCGTAGACCCCGGTGGTGCCTTGGAAGCCTCGCGCCGCTGGCGTGGTCCCGGATGGAGAGAGCTGCGTCCAGGATTGTGCGTCTAAATGCGCCGAAAAAAACGAGAGAAACGCAAAAATGGCGGCTTTAGTGAAAGCTGTCCTCGTCATATTTCCGGGTTTATTTGCGAAATTCCGGATGCCGAATTTCTGGAACGAAAGGCATAAGGAAGGTTATAGCACGTTATAGCCGTTTAGCCATGAGTGGTAAGTACCAGAGGGGTGACAACCGTGCCCCTTGTTTCTACATCTCCATCAATAACATGGCTTCCGTACGGCTATTACTGCTATAACCGGTCTGATACGCTTGAGCTTCATCGCTCTCCACCTGCCTGCTTGTCCCACTCTCCCGGCCAAAGTTCCTGGTTCAGCTTGGATAAAAGTCCCGCTCCCCACCATCGGACGTTTGAGGATATAAGCGATTCCTAACCGACAACTTCTGCTGACATTCACCAAACTGCGAACGAACAGTCACGGATTTGCGATCTCTAGATGTTAGCGTTTGGCTGTTGCGGTACGTGCGCCGAGCACACGTCTCCGTTTCTATCCCAAAACTTCCGAGGAGAGATTATCCATGAAACTGAACATCGCAAGAAAGCGACCATCGAGAGCGGCAGCAACGTTACTAACCGCCGTTTCGATCGTTACTTTGGCGGCCGTCCAAACTGCCCGTGCTGATGACGACACCGGATTCCCCTTTTTTTTGCCTTTCAACCTGGCGGTCACCCGCAGCGTATACGTGGACACGGGCAGCATTACAGCCGGAACGACGGTTCTGCCGCCGAACTGCTCGCTCGCCAACTGCCCCACGCCCGCAACCGCTGTAACAAGCAGCGCTTATCCGTATGTTTTTAACAACGACACCGTGGATGGCAACTTTGGCATCACTTCCAAGATCTTTGTCGACCAGGTAACTCCGTTCGGCTGGGTTTTCTCGTCGTTCGAGGTGCCCAACAGCTCCGAGCATGGGGTCGGGCCGAACAGCGATCAAATGGTCACCAGCTTCTCCTCGAAGTCGGAATTGGCAGTGAACTTGTCGACCGACGGCAAAGCCCTGACCTTCATGGGCTATTTCGCGCCCCTCGGCGCAATTGACGTCTCGAATTCCAACACACCCGGGGAAATCGATCCGACGGTTGCGCCCGGAAACAACTATTACCGCTCCGTGGCGGAAATGGATCAACTCGGCAGGTTTCACTTCACGAAAACCAACGCTTTTACCGGCGACAACGGCCGAGCGGCGATCCTAAACGATTCCCCCGGGAAGAACCTGGTCTACATGGCCGGCAACGCGGGCAATGGCACCCAAACTCCCCAGCCGGTCGGCGTCATTATCAGCACCGGTGCGCAGATGCTTACGCCAACGAGTGCGCCGGAATCCAGCCAAAATCCCGGAACTCCCACAGCCGTGGGGAGCTTCAACATTGCGCAGTTGGGCGACAAGATTGACAAGATCGGTAAAGACACGAACTTCCGCGGCCTGACCATCTTCAACAACGTGCTCTATTACACCAAGGGAAGCGGCAGCAACGGCATCAACACGGTCTACTTCGTCGATACTACCGGTTCGGTGTGTACGGGCACCAATGGCGTGGGCCTTCCCGCCGCCGGTGCCAGCCTCCCAACGTCGCCGTTGGCTTATAACACCAACCCGACCGTCATTCAAACCGATGGCCTCGAGCCTTACAATATGTGCGTCCTGAAGGGCCTCCCCACGGTCCTCGCTAAAGCGAAACCCCCGGCCGTCATCAACTATCCCTTCGGAATCTGGTTCGCAAACGACACCACGCTTTACGTCGCGGATGAAGGTAGCGGCGCCACGGGCACAACCGTCGCGGATTTCTATACCCCCGCCACGCCTGCGCAGAACCCCACGGCGGGCCTCCAGAAATGGATATTTAACTCCAGCGCCGGCGAATGGCAGCTTGCATATACCTTGACGAGCGGTTTGAACCTCGGCGTGCCGTACAACGTTCCTGGCTATCCCACCGGAGACAATTCCGGACCCGGAGGGTCGAATCTTCCGTGGGCGCCGGCCACCGACGGTCTCCGCAACATCACGGGCATCGTGAATTGGAACGGGACCGCGACCATTTACGCGACCACCTCCACCATCAGTGGGAGCGGCGACCAGGGCGCCGATCCGAACAAGTTGGTCGTGATTACGGATCAACTGAGCGCCACCACTCTTCCGAATGAAGAGCGCTTTTTCACGCTAAGAACCGCCGAATACGGGGAGGTCCTACGCGGCGTCGCCTGGACACCGGGGACAAGCTTGCATTAGAGCCGACGGCTGCAAGTGGAGGCGGACCACTGTAGTCCGCCTCTCCCGACTAGCGAGGAGGTTCGGCTTGCAGCTTGGCGATTGCATCTCGAGCGGCCTCCGCCACCGATTCCAATTTGTCAAAGTTAGCCCTCTCGTTATCGCCCAGCAACTGGCGCAGCCTGGGCAATGCGTCGGTCGCTTTGAGTTCTACAAGAGCGTAGATTGCGAGAACACGCATGCTCGGATTCGAATCGCTCAGCGTTTGGATCAACGGTTGAATCGCAGATCCATCGCCAATTTGCCCCAGTGACCACGGCACAATGTAGTTAACCTCGGTATCGTTCAAGAGGGGCACCAGGATGGGGACGGCGCGGGGGTCCTTCAAGTCACCAAGCAGGTGTGCGGCATAATAACGGTCTTGGCGGATCTGCCCTTCGACCGACGGAAGACCCACCGACGAAATTGTATGAGCCGCGCGCCTTTCGGAGCGATCGCCAAGAATCGCAACAATCACGTCAAATCCACGGGGATCGCCCAGTCCGGCGTAGATGAACGCCGCGTTTCCCCTTAAAGACCGGTCTTCCTGCGTCAGCCATCCCTGTAGTTTGGGAAGGACACTGATATCATGAGCGGCGACGATTTCCTTTGCCACTTCAAACTGCTGCCAGAACACTGTTGTGGTTTCGAATCGCTGGAGTAACTCGGCAAGCGACGGACGTTGCTGGCCTAGATTCACGCAGGGCGCGGCTAACAGCAAAACAACGGGAACGCCAACCGGCAAGACCATCGCTCGGAAAATCCTCGCGGCGAGAGACAGCCGACGGCCCATATGTTTTGAGTTTAGTCTTCTGAGGAGTCTCCTGAATAGCGAGAGCACTACATCAATTGGCTTGAACGCACTTGGCATAACACAAAGGGTTTCGGCTAAAAAGCTCAAAACGCATCGAATGACGGGCGCGCGGTGGAGTCGCTTCCACGTAGCGCCGCTGTGTGGGAAATCTGTTAGAGGTCTTGCATTCGAAGCATCAGTCCGCGATGCCCTCCCTGCCCGATCCAGGTTATGTCACGCCTTCAACTTTGTGCATGAGCAGCACCGATCCAAGCGGCTCGGCCGCTTCCCCCGATGATGAACCGACCGTATTTTTGGCGATGATTCATAGCGGTATGTTGAATGGTTTCCCTGGTTATTCCGGCTAATATCCCAGCGGGAGAACAGTGCGAGCCACTCACTTACCGAATAGCGAATTAAAGTTGGGCGCGAATCCCAATCCGTGTGGGGCGTTCAAAGTGGTGCCGCCCGAGGTGGTAATAAAGGGAGTGGCCGTGCCGGTCGGCAGATCCACGCTAGCCACGGCGTTCTCACTTCCAACGGACGCGTAGAGGGACATTGGGGTCAGCCCTGTGACATCTACTTTCAGAACTCGATTGTTGCCTGTATCGGCGACATAAAAGCTCCCTGACGGCGACAGAACAAAAGCAGCGTCATCCAAATTGGTAACATTCTTACCCGTGGTGTCCAGCAGTTGGAGAAAGCTGACGGAAGGGGTGGGATTCTCCAAATTGTTGACGAAGATCAATTGTCCATCGGCTCCGCTGGTGAGCATAAGTCCACCGAAGGGAGTAACCACTAGCGAATCGGTATCGGTATCCGTGGTCAGCTGGTTGGTCTGGCCCGTCGCCAGATTGGTACCCGTGGCGCCCATGGTTAATATCGTGGCGAATGTTATCGGATTCACCCCAGTCATGTACTGAATGGTGGCATCACTCGCGTTGACCGGATTGGTGTAGCTCATGAATATTGCGCCGTTAATGAAGGCAACGTCGTCATAGCCACGCGTAGCACTCTTAACGGCATAAGCGTAGTTTGTTTGGTTGCCCTTGAGATCGATCAGCGTCAGAACTGAATTTCCATCCTGATTCACAAGAACCCAGATTAGGCCTCTTTCGTCGTCGTACCTCAGACCGTCCACGTATCCCGGAAAACTGAGCTTTTGCAAAAGTTTCCCCGTGTAGTCGTACTGCGCGACCACGCTGCTGCCGCTTAAGCCAGTGGAGTCGGCGCCATCGGTGTATGCCACCCAAACACTGTCATGAGTGAGAGCGATGGAATCAGGAGCAGTGCCGTTGACCGCCGTCCCGGACGCGAACGTCGTCGTGTTCGTGATTGTAGCCGCTGCCTCCAGGGGAATAAGAGCGGCCAAGAAAAGTGCGATAAGTAGAAGCGGCTTCTTCGATCGAATCTCTCTACGGAACACGAACGTCTCTGTTTTCATGGCACAGAGTGTATCATTCGATCGTTACGCCTCAATGACAGCGATGACTATCGTCAAGAATAGTGCCGGGATTTAACGCAGCGCGACACCGCAGAAGCTGCGCGCTCGATAACACCCGTACCGCCGTTATTTCACCATCCATATCAATAACGTGGCTTCCGGCAGCTGTTGTTGCTATAACCCGGCTGCTACACTCGAGCTTCATCGCTCGCCACCTGCCTGCTTGTCTCCCGTCTTCACCAAAGATCAGGAAAAATGCGCCACCAAACACAAAAATACCTGCAAACCTGAGACGGAGGAACCTCTATGAACGCAGTCTTCTCGAACGATGGGGCGGTGGACAACCAGAACCTCCCCGCGGCGCACGATGCCGGCGCCGATTCAAGTCCCGGAAACATCGACAAGATCCGCGACATTCTCTTCGGCTCCAACATGCGCGATTACGAGCAGCGTTTCGCGCGCCTGGAAGAAGCCTTGAAAAAGGAATCCTCGGATCTGCGCGACACCACGCGCCGCCACCTGGAATCGCTGGAGACGTTTGTCCACAAGGAACTCGCTGCCCTGGAAGTGCGTCTGAATGCCGAGCGCGACCAGCGTTCCGAGGCCGCCTCCTCCATCCTCAAGAAGATCGGCGAAATGGAAAATTACGAAGCGCAGGCCAAGCGCGAAATTCGCAACGATCTTCTTCAGCAATCCAAGGAACTCACCGACGCCATTCGCAGCAAGGGAGAGGAGCTCATCGCGCTGCTGGAACACCGCTCGCAAGAGTTGCAGCACTCTAAGACCGATCGCGCCGCCCTGGCCGGTCTGTTTAATGAGGTGGCTCTGCGGCTCACCGACCAGTTTAAGGTCACTGGCGCCGACTAGCGCATGCCTGACGGTGCAGCTAAGCGTTCGGATGATCAGCCCCTCGCCGAGTTGCGCGCCATCCTCCTAGGCCCGGATCGCGTTGCGTGGGAGTCCATGCGCCAGAGGCTGGACAATCCGTCTCGTCGAGCCGAAGATGTGGCCAGCGTGCTGGCCGAAGCGGTGCGCCTCAGGTCCCGCGGGACGTCCGATATTAAGCTGCGCCGTGCTCTGCAGCCGCTGCTCGAAGAAGCGCTCCAGCTTTCCGTGCGATCCAATCCGCAAATGCTGGCGGACGCGCTGTTCCCCATCTTCGGCAAAGCCATTCGCAAAGCCATCGCATCCGAGCTGGACGGAATGCTGCAGTCCCTTACCCAGACGCTCGAACAAAGCTTCTCCTGGCGCAGCCTGCAATGGCGCTGGGAGTCGCTCACCACCGGCAAGCCCTACGCCGAGATTGTGGTGTTGCGAAGCCTACTGTACCGTGTCGAGCAGGTGTTCCTGATTCATCGCAGCTCCGGCTTGCTGCTGCAGCATGTGGCGGCCTATTCAGTACCGGCCGCGGAAACAAGAGATCCGGAAATGGTTTCCGGCATGCTAACTGCGCTTCAGGATTTCTCGCGCGATTCGATTAGCGGGGCCGGCAGTGAGCCAACAGCAAG
>Ga0206814_10186_pt1 | contig 17591 bp, 14 predicted proteins | sample Alteio_BWOrgCont_90_FD_152850 | JGI IMG/M metagenome (GOLD analysis project Ga0206814, IMG submission 152850) | Enriched cells from forest soil in Barre Woods Harvard Forest LTER site, Petersham, Massachusetts, United States -... | ecosystem: Environmental > Terrestrial > Soil > Temperate forest >...
TCCCCCCTGCCAGCTCGATGCAGCTGAGACTTGAGCCGAAGGCTTGATTTCCCGTTCCGCCGGGGTTTGAATTCAGATCGGAAACTATAGCGGCCGCAGACATGCTGGAAATGGTAACGCCGTTCAATTGGGGCGAGGCTTGAGTCAAGGTGATCTGCTGCCCGAAACGAATGATCGTATTGGCCAATTGCGTAGTGGAACTGGAATTGTTGAAAATGAAATTAGCCCATTGGCCGGGAGCCCCCTGCGAACCATTCCCCAGAGTGTCCCCGCCCGCCGTGCTGTCTTGCAGCGAGGTGATAACGACGGGGTCAGTCGAGACTCCCAGCGACAGGAGGTTGCCGTTGACCGTGAAGCTGAGCCCGGCGCCCATCTTGATGACGACGCCGGGAAGAAGCGTCAAGGATTGTCCCGTCGGAACCGTGATATTTCCGGTAACCTGATAGGGGTTATTGACCGGGCTGAGCGTCCCGGAGATATTCCCGGACAAGGTCGATGTGGCGACTCCTAGGATCACATTCCCAAAGTCGGTGATTCCGGAGGTGTCCACATCTCTGCGTTCAAAAGCAGTCACCCGAGTCCCCTGAATTGTGGCGGTCGCCGAAAGGGTCATATAACCTAGCAGGGTCGAGACGTTCGGCTGAGCGATCAAACCATTAACGTCCGTCGTGCTGATGATCGTGTCATTCAAAAGAGAGACGGGCAGGTTAGGTACGGGATTACCGAACGCATCCAGGAGGCGCGCCTGCACCGTCGTAAGCGGAAAGTCTCCACCGGTCGCCGGGCTGGTCAGGAATGGCTGAAAATTGACATTGGCCGAAACCGTGTCCCCGGTTCCTGGACCGGCGCCGCCCGGACCGGACGACGATCCCCAGTAATTGCTCTGGGCGTCGATGGCCGCCGTTGATCCATTCAAGACGCCCCCGCCGTTGCTCAGGATATTATTGTTGTGAATCTCCGGAAGAGCGCCTGCCCCGGCGCTGATGCCATAGCCGTTGTTGACACGGATATTGTTATTGAGGATTGCTGGACTACCGCCGCTGATCAATATTCCAAAACCGCTCGACTGGCTGATGAGGCTGTTGGTGACGGTCATCGAACTATTCGGCACATTGATTTCAGTTGAGTCCTCCGACCCCCCATAGCGCACCACCACCTGGTTCAGTACGCTGGCCGGATTACCTCCCCGGAAATAAATATCCGGCCAGTCTCCCGGCGCCGGCATTGTGTTGTTCTCCCAGGCGTTGGAGACGCCGCCCACCGTCCCGTCGCGAGCGCTGGTAAAGACAATGGGCGCGCTTGAAGTCCCCACGGCGCTCAGCGTTCCGTCCACATAAATCCGTGAATCGCTGTTCTGATACTTTGAAAACTTCAATACCACTCCCGGGGCGATCGTCAAGTTGACCCCGGCGTTCACCACATCAGCTCCCGACCGGAAAATATAAGGAAGGCTGGTGAATCCAAATGTTCCGGCCTGGGTCCAGCTCTGGTTGCCCTGCACGTAAATTCCGTTCTCGGCCAGGTTCGGTCCGTAGACATTCCCTCCGCCGTCCACCGGAAAGATATTGATGGTTCCCAAGTAACCTCCTAGATAGAGGGTCTGGTTCGAGATGTTCTGAAAGGTGTTGCTGCTGATCACTGGCGCACCGCCCGCGTAGCTAAGGTAGATTCCCCCTCCGTCATTGTTAAACAGGTTCCCAGTGATCGGCCCGCTTTGACCGCTCAATACCGCCGCCCAGGAGACGTTGTCATGCATGTTATTCCCGATCAAGACCGGCCCCATCCCGCTGTTTGCCAGAATCCCGTAGCCGCTCGAATTCGAAATCTCGCTGTTGGCGATCGTCATCGAACTGTTCGGCACATTGATTTCAGCGGAGTCCTCCGCCCCCCCATAGCGCACCACCACCTGGTTTAGTACGCTGGCTGGATTGCTTCCCCGGAAATAAATATCCGGCCAGTCTCCCGGCGCCGGCGTTGTGTTGTTCTCCCAGGCGTTGGAGACGCCGCCCACCGTCCCGTCGCGAGCGCTGGTAAAGACAATGGGCGCGCTTGAAGTCCCCACGGCGCTCAGCGTTCCGTCCACGTAAATCCGTGAATCGCCGTTCTGATACTTTGAAAACTTCAGTACCATCCCGGGCGCGATCGTCAAGTTAACTCCGGCATTCACCACCACAGCTCCCGACCGAAAAATATAAGGAAGGCTGGTGAATCCAAAGGTCCCGGACTGGGTCCAGTTCTGGTTGCCCTGTACGTAAATCCCGTTCTCGGCCAGGTTCGATCCGTAGACATTGCCTCCGCCGTCTACCGGAAAGATGTTAATGGTTCCTGCGTAAGCTCCCACATAAAGGGTCTGGTTCGGGATGTTCTGGAAGGTGTTGCTGCTTAGGATAGGTGAACCGTCGGCATAACTGAAGTAAATTCCACCGACATCATGATTGAATGAATTACCGGTAATCGGCCCACTCCGTCCGGAAAGCGCCGCCCCCCAGGAGGCGTTGTCATGAATGTTATTCCCGATCAAGACCGGCCCCAGCCCGCTGTTTGCCAGAATCCCGTAGCCGCTCGAATTCGAAATCTCGCTGTTGGCGATCGTCATCGAACTATTCGGCACATTGATTTCAGTTGAGTCCTCCGACCCCCCATAGCGCACCACCACCTGGTTCAGTACGCTGGCTGGATTGCTTCCCCGGAAATAAATATCCGGCCAGTCTCCCGGCGCCGGCGTTGTGTTGTTCTCCCAGGCGTTGGAGACGCCGCCCACAGCGCCGTCTCGCCCGCTGGTAAAGACAACCGGCGCACTGGAAGTTCCTACCGCTGTTAGAACTCCATCTATGTAAATCCGCGAATCGCCGTTCTGATACTTTGAAAACTTCAACACCACTTCCGGGGCAATCGTCAAGTTAACTCCGGCATTCACCACTACAGCTCCCGACCGAAAAATATATGGAAGGCTGGTGAATCCAAGGGTCCCGGATTGAGTCCAGCTCTGATTGCCTTGCACGTAAATTCCGTTCTCGGCTAGGTTCGATCCGTACACGTTCCCTCCGCCGTCCACCGGAAAGATGTTAATGGCTCCCAAGTAACCTCCGAGGTAAATGGTCTGGTTCGGGATGTTCTGGAAGGTGTTGCTGCTTATCACGGGTGAACCATTGGCATAACTGAAGTAAATCCCACCGCCGTCATGGTCGAATAAATTATCGGTGATCGGCCCGCTTTGGCCGCTCAATGCCGCTCCCCAGGAGGCGTTGTCATGAATGTTATTCCCGATCAAGACCGGCCCCAGCCCGCTGTTTGCCAGGATCCCGTCGCCGCTGGAATTGGAAATCTCGCTGTTTAAAATCGTCGGAGAACTGTTGGACACATAAAGGTTGGCGGAGTTGCCTGCCCCGCCATAGCGCACCTGCACGAAGCTCAACTGACTGGACGCGCTGCCGGGGTTAAAGAGGATGGCGCCCCATTGTCCGGGAGCGGCGGATGTCGTCCCTTCCTCAAGAGAACTAAAGAGGATCGGGTTGGCGCTCGTCCCGACTGCCAGGAGCGTTCCGTTCACATTGAAGTTGGTTCCGGGAGACATCTTGATTATCACTCCGGGATCAACGCTCAGCGTCTGCCCGGCGGGGACCGTCACATCGGCTGTAATAATGTAGGGACTGCCGGAAATGGTCAGATTACTTGAAAGAATTCCAGAGATATCGGTCGCCAGGGCGGGAACGGCTGCAAGGAAAAGCAGAGAAATGCCGAAACAAATAATCGGCGAATCAGCGGACCCCAGTCTGAGCTGAAGAGTTTTAATAAGAAAACCTACCTTGATCCGCGCAGAGCGACTAAATTTAGAACCGGCATTTTACCAGCCTGAATGAATGAAATCAACTTTAAATAAACCTCATTTCTTAAAAGAAATTAACACTACAGTCCATTTCAGTTGATGATGAATGGATGTAGACCTTCAGTCAGACCGATACTTTTATTGCCAGTATGAAAATACTTGTGCCGTGTGCAACTGAATCAGGACATAAGCGGAAAGTTTATTTATCCGCGTCCCTTGACTACCAACGGCATACTTTAACCGAGGAATGGCTTCTCCTGGTCCGGGCCTAAAGGAATTTATTTTTACCCGGATGGCCCATCCCGTTGTCTGGGTCCTCTCAGTTCATGCTTTGAAATCGCCTGTTTCTATTCGGTGTCTTTTCGAAAACTCCTGAAATGCTAGACAAATGGCCAGTGGGGCCCTGACATGGTTGGCTTGAGCTTTGCCAAATTTTCCATCACCGATCTCGACGTAATAATTTCGAACCTGTCCGATCAAAGGCTTATTTTCGATTTTGAACCAGATGCCTTTTACTACGAGATGCTCCGTGATCTCCCATGCCGCCTGGATGTCATTGGCGTACGAGGGCACCCGACGGATGATTTTTTTACCGGGCGGCCGGCCCACCAGTAGGCCGTTTCCGCTGAATACCAACTGGGTCCAACCCAGCTGTTGGGCCACCTGGACACGAATAAGTTCAATTTCTTCTTCTTCGATCGGCATCGGTTCCCTGTTACATTTAGATTCAGATGAACGAAATTTATTCAGTTTTCATGGACATGCTTTATGAAGGTCATGGGCAGCTCATCGATCCGGTTCGCTGTGGGGCCAGCGGGCTTCCCGGAACGGCGGCGCTGATTCCCCTTGTAAATCCCGTCGCAGAATATTTCCAACAGGTGATATAGAGCGGTATTCCAGCGGGGAGTTTAAGGGCTGCATTGCCGTTGTTATCCACGACCGTCGAGATGCTTAGCGACATCGAACTCACCGTTGGAGGCATCGCGCTTGAAACGGTCCCGGTCGTAATCAGAACGAGCGTGCTGGGAGCTTCTCCCGACATGGTTATGATGGCCGGGACACCAGAAACGACAAATGGTGGCGTGTTTATTGATCCCCCTGCCGGGAGTACGACGGTTTGTTGTTGGGAACTCGACGACTGATTTCGATCCAGGACAGGAGCGACGTAATATGATCCCGGCGTAAGAGAAGGAAACGCATAATTCGATCCCCCCTCAAAGGACCCGGTAACCGTTTGTTCGATCTTTTTTCCGATTGCGTTATAAAGGACCATCGCTATACCGGAGAGGTATCCGTTCGGTGCCTCCGCCGAAGTCACTTGTCCGCAGATGGAACTTATGGCATTGCAGGGATTCGGGACAGCAGGGGGAGCCGGCGGTACGACCGGAGGGACAACCGGCGGCACGACGGGAGGAACCGTCGGCGGCACGATGGGCGGCGCTGTGGGCGGAGCCGTCGGTGATGTGGGCGCCGGCGCCGCGGGCGCCGATCCTCCGCAGGTTCCGTAGTTACAATCGCTGGCGCAGCAATCGCTATCCACCGAACAACCCACGCCGTCTGCCTGGCAGGTGGGACCCACGGGGGACGCAGGTCCAGAAGGAGGCAGCGAGCAAGCGCAGGGGCATACGCCGGGGCCAGGTTGAGAACTATCGCTAACGCAGCTTCCTAAAGGCGTGACAAGGCCGCACTCATTATTGGTGAGGCAAGCTGGTGGGGGTGCAGGGGCTGGACCGCAATCGGTGGGGTCGTCGACGCATTCCTCATCCAAAGGACACGTCGTCGGATCACAGCCGCCAGTTTCAAGGAAAGAGATGAAGACGGACATTTGGTTGGACGCGCACCCGTTGGCGCCGCACCCCTGATTGACGCCGCCTGCCGCCGGGCATCCGCAGGCATGAACGTGCGATGACATAAAAAACAGCACACTCAAGATGGAAACAAAAGTCTTTTTCTTCATAGAACGACCTCCCTAGAACAAGCCGAGTCGGAGATCCCGCATTCGGGGGCACTTAAATTCTTTGGAGCCACGCGAGCTTGGGTCTATAGAGATCGAAGTTGTCATGGCATCAAGCCTCAATAGAATTTTCCGCTAATCGCTGGAGCTGTAGCGCTTTGATATAATTCCGCGTCAGTCAGTTAAATATTTGCAGCCTTCCCCGTAGAGAGGACATCGGGCCTCTAACCTACTAGTGCGGGAAACAGGTTGCTACCCCGTGGGGGTGGCAGCTATGCTCGGTTTTCCTAGTAGGTTACCGGGGTAGTATGTGCCCCCTTTTTTATTGGGGTGGCAAATTGGAGTGATCTGATGGCAAAACACGAACCCTGCGGCATGTGCGACGGGACCGGTCAAGTGATCGACCGAGTCGGCTATGCTTTGACCGGACAGGAAGTCAAAATAGATTGCTCTGCATGCCGCGGCGCTGGGACGATCGGGCCGCGGTCGGAGTTGATAAAATTGATGAGGCATAAGCAGGACTGTACGGCTATGCAAATGGTGCGCGCCGGCAAGAGAAAGACAGTATGGATGCGGCCGGAACTCGCGGACGAAAAGGTGTTTTTCGTATGCGCGGATCCCTTTTGCAACGCCAGATTTGTCGTGATGGATTTGCGAAATTTCAAACTTCCCCCTTTTTGATGAAGCGGGAGCCTTAGTCTTGGGAGTACCCCGTCTGCCGAGTTCCGTTGTTTTATTGGTTTTGTGGTCCAGGTGCTCGCATTCGCAGTTCCGACCTTTGCAGGCGGTATGGTCAAAGCGGATTCGGCATTCGGGGCAGATCTCCTTCAGCCGTTTCGACCGGCTGCGCCGGTAACGCTTCCTCTTAAAGGGGATTTTCATCGCTATGTCTCCGGACGTTCTCGATCACCAATTTTGTTAGAAGGTCGTGGCCCGTCTCTGCCTGACGCCTGGTCCGCCGCTCATGGCAAGCGGGGCAAATCCAAATTGCGAAATCGAAATACACGACAGCCCCGTCGCATTCCGGGCACTTAAAAACTTCGGAATTTAGTTTCGGTATAGAGATCATTTCTTGCGTCGTCATATTTTTTCCATCAATAGGGTTTTCCGCTTCTGCCACGCATATTAGGTGGCGCCGTGACATGCCGGTGGACCAAGTTAATGACGAGTTTGATTCCATAGATAACTCCTCTGACCCATTCGGTTCTGTCGAGTAGATCCGGGCTGGAGGCATTTCGCTCCCATTCGCGCTGAAGCTTATAAAGCTCCGTCGTCAGGTTCTGAATGTTCATTGCGAGGCCTGGCCTACGTTGCAGTCCGTGGCATCGCATCGATCCGGAATAGAGGGCAAAATTCTCGGGCTGGAGCAACCCATCAGCTGCAGCGCGATCATTCCCCCTATCACGATGGCTCGACGGTTAAAGCCGCTCTTCAAGTGCTGGATGTTCATGGCCCAAGTCTAACGGCGTGGCTTTAGGATTACCCAAGCGTTGCCTGAGTATTTCCTCAGCTAAGGCTCGGGCAGTTCTTATCGTCGGCGGGTATACTTAGAGCGGAAGAGGGAGGGCAGCCATGATGACCGACACCTATACAAAGTGCGAAGACAAGTGCATGACCCAGGGAAATATCGAAAAGGCGATGTACTACAAGTGGGCGAGGGTAGTCAGTATGCTCGTGGAAACCGACATCGTTATCCGATAGGACCTGCGGTGGATGAGTTCATCGCCGCAAGTCCCGTCGAAGGGGAATTGCGAACGGGAGGGAATATCAATGGCGAAACCGTCATTTATCGTATTTTCGGGCGATTTAACCGATTCAGAACGGGTAAAAGTAGAGGAGCAATTGCAAACTGCTTATGCAGATGATCGTATTGACTGTGGATGTCGCCAGGTCAGAGCTCTTATTTCAGGCGAAGGACGGCCATTCCGTCGAGAGCTTCGGTTTGAATTTCGGTGCGAATGCGGAAAGCTAACGGAAAATAGAAGTATTAGTGGGCATCTACAAGTCTCATAGAAAGAACCTATCTCTTTACGGCACAATCATGAAATGTTTAACAAAAACGCCCCCAATTTAAGCTCAAATTGATCATGCATGTTAGTAAAGGTTAAGTAGGTGCGGAACCATCGTCGATCATGTATCCGGACCCTCGGATCGTTTTGATGAGCTTGACTGAAAAATCCTTATCAATTTTTTCACGAAGATTCTTAATATGAAATTCGACAGTGTTGGACATCCCATCGAAATCCACATTGGAAACATGCTGCAGGATCGTTGTTTGACTTTTAATTTGTCCCTTGCTGCGCATCAAGTATTCCAGAATAGCGCATTCCTTGATGGTCAGCGGGATCTCGCGGCCGGCGCGAATAGCGGAACGTCGCAATAAATTGAGTCGAAGATCTCCCACTACAAGCACCGTGGACGACACATCGCTGGACAAAAAATCGTGTCTGCGCTTCAGCCAGGCTCGAATCTTGGCCATGAGTTCTTCCAGCTTGAACGGCTTGACCAGATAATCATCGGCCCCTCCTGCATAGGCGCTCAATTTGTCGTCGTCCTCGGCCTGCCCTGTGATCATGATAATGAGGGCGTTGTTACGCGCCTGGCGCAGCGAACGCAGGAGCCATTCGCCACCGCGTCCAGGATTCATCATCTCGGGCCCTGGCATCATGATGTCCAGGAGTATCACGTCATAAATGTTTTCAGCCGCCAACTGGGCGCCCTTCTTAGCGTTATCGGTTTCGTCGACGGCAAAACCCTCCAGCGTCAGAAAACTACGCAGGTTGCCTCGAAAAGCTTTATCATCCTCAACGATCAAGATCCGCATCGCGGCTGTTAATATTCCTGGAATTCCGTGACGGCTTCCGGCAGAGGCACGTCGGCTGCCTGGGCGAGAGCCGTAAGGAATTCTTTCCACTTGAAGGGCTTTTGAAAGAAGGCTGTAACGAGCTCCCGTTCGCCACTTTCCAATTGGTCCATCCAAGGTCGCCCGGGATGTGGGCCTCGCCCAAAACGACCGAGCGCCGTAATCACTACGAATCGGGACTTTTGCTTGAACGTGGATTTAGCCAGCTCCCGAATGATATCCAACCCGTCGCCATCGGGCAAGGCGATATCTAGAATGATGACATCCGGTCGTGTGGCAAGCGTTTCACGCAAAGCTGCCTTTTGGGTTACAGCCTGACTGATCTCCCAATCCGGAAAAAAGCTTTTTAAATAATCGGCGATTGCATCCGACGTTGGCAGATCATCTTCGACAATAAGGCAATGTTTTTTGGGCATTTATCCCTCCTGACATCAAGCAGCGGCTGAGCGATTACCGGTTATCGATTGACCCTCTTGCAATGCAGGCAACCGAACCCGAAATGTGCTCCCGTGCCCTTCCCTGCTCTCGACTTCCACTTCTCCCTGAAGGCTTTTCACATACTGGGCGACCAGGAATAATCCGATACCTGTGCTTTTTTCCAGGTTTTCACGACCCTTGCCTTGATAAAAGGGTTTTTTAAAAATCGCTCCCAGTTCCGTCTTGGGAATGCCACAGCCGGTATCTTCCACTTCAAGGACCACATGACCCTTCTCAGCCTTACATCGGACTTTCACGTGGCCTTTGTCCGTGGCTTTGAGGGCGTTATCGATCAGATTTTCAATGATTTGCTCCACAAGAGATCTTTCGGCCCAGACCTGCAGTTTCGGATCTATATCGAGCAAGAGTTGAATCCCTTTTCGCTGAGCCGTCGGTTCCCATCGCTCGGCAGACAGACGCGAGGCACTGGACACGTCAATAGCTTCCATCGTGCGATTCCCTTTGAAACCCTCGGAAACCAAACGGCCGTATTCGGACCAATTTTGCAGCTTGTTCTTCAGATTCTGAAGCGTGTTAGCCTCAACCGACAATGTCTTTTTGTTCTCTTGATTCAACCGGGAGATCTCCGCATTGACATCATTTAAAAATTGATCCATAGATTCGCGAATTGGCGCGGCGACGCTCGGATCGCCGGCCATCCGATCTTTGAATTGCTGCAGCCGGTCGAGCCATTTTTTCTCAAACGTTCGCACCGCATGTCCCCGTAGATTCAGGCGCGCGACCAGCGAATTGACATCGTTCTTCATATCATGAGAATCCTTGACCATATTTAGAGATTCCTGAGTAGCCACCATGGCCTGCAGCAGGAAGTTTTCAAGGCGGAGCTTCAGGGCATTGAGAATTTTAAGATCCCGCTGATTAAAAGGTTCCCTATTCTGTTTTGGTCCTAAACTGACGAAAGCCACCAACTGCTCCTCATTGCTGATCCCAAAGCAAGCGGCCGCTTCCAGTTCTTTCATGTCGGCCAAGGCGTTAGACGCACCGGCTTGTTTTGAAGACCGAATATCTTCCTGGGTCAGCAGCCGTTTGTTCGATTTAAGAAGTTCGACCAGCGCACCCCCCCGTGCAATCCGCCACCGACCGGCGGTTTCGGGATCTCCTCCATCCGGAGATTTTGCAGAGTGAAACATAGTGGCCAGATAAGATTGGAACCCGGGATCATACATAAGGACCGCCGCATGCTCCAGCTTGCCAGCATCGACCAGACGAGTCACCAGAAATTTCAGCATCTCCCGAAGATTGGTAAATTCCAAAAGATCATTGGGGAGCTGGCCCAGTTCTTCCAGATAAGCAAAACGGTTTGAGAATATTACGCGATCAATGGCGGGCTGCAAAATACGACGCAGAGGATCATAGGCAAACATCATAAGTCCTAAGGTGAGAACGATGCTAAGAAACGTGGCAACGTACGCCGAATAAGTCACCATCGGGAATATACAGAGCCATGCAACGAATCCGACAATACACGCTGTCAAGACATGCAAAGTCGTGTCCCGCAATACCAATTCAATATTTAGAAGCCGGTGCTTCGAGACCGCATAGAAGAGGATAAAGGCAAACCCCACCATGGGGATATAACCGAAGGGATAGAGGGAATAGCCAAAGACAGGTACATAATCGACCGATCCACCGTAGGCGATAACGAATGCCGCCAACGCGTAACGTATCTGGAGACGTTCGGTGGGATCCGTTGTTGTTTGAAGACTTCCACGGAGCAATTGAAAAGCTCCCAACATGAATCCAAAAAAGAAAAGAAAAAACGGCACACTCTTGGGAATCGACCAGCGTGGAAAAAATCCCCACCAATATCGAGTGACGCCTATCGCGGGAAAATGCGTAAAAATTGACAGCATAGCGAATACGCCTGCTAATCCATAGCCGAGATAAATCAGGTTGTCTTTTTTTGAACGCGTCAAGCGAGCACTAAACGCAAAAAAGCTTGGTGAGATAAACATGACGCCAGCATTGTCCCAGCGGAACCAATGCAAAGCCATATCCGGCATAGAAGCCAAATATCCCATTGCCGTACAAAATAGCCAGATAAATACCCCTGAACAAAAAACAAGAAAATGCGTGCTAAGAGCTAAATCGGGCCTCTTAACGCGTAACACGATTCCTATGGTGAGCGTAGCGAATGCGGCTAGGAAAACAGGAACTGCGTGCGGGTTAAAGTAGAAGACCTGAACCATGTTTAGAATGTCTTCTTGCGATAATGTTTTTCACATTATCGATCAGTTTTTCAGTTATATATCCGGTCGAATTTCTAAAATAGGCCAAACGAAACCCCGCTTTCTTGGCCGCCGCATAGATTTCCTGCACTTGATGTTTTTGCGCTTTGCCAATAGCATAATGGTTCGGCCAATTCAGAGTGGACAGCACCATGGTCTCAGCAAGACAGCCAAGAGCTTCAGTACTATTCAAATCAAAGTCGAAGTGACAATCCACCCCGGGTGTTTCGACCACCGCCGATTCAATTACGAGGACATCCTGCCGTTTGCTGGGGACCTCTTCTGAGACATTTTTAGGCTGAGCGCAATCAATAGCAATCGCGCCTTCCTTCAAATGTTTGGAATGGATAACGATTCCGGGAGAATTCGTCGCGACTATAATAACGTCTGCTTCGGGCACATGGGCGAGATCATACTCAGGTTCTATGATAGCGGAAGACGGCGGCATATCCTGAACCAACTCTTCGAGCGATCGCTTATTGATATCTACCAATATGAGCCGCTTAACTTTGTCAGCCACTACGCGCGCACATCCGGAGCCGACAGAGCCGGCTGCCCCGATGATTGCGGCTGTTGATTGGCTCAAATCCAAGCCCACCAAAGAAGACGCTCTTAACATGTTCTGCACGGCCACCGCCGCCGATAAAGGATTCCCTGTCGTAAGCCCAATTTTCGTCTTACCGATAAGATCTTTGCCATCATGTGTGACAATTGATGTGAAGGCGCCCAGACCCGCGACGCGAGCCCCAACCTTTTCAGCCAGTTGCACGGCATCTTCGATGCAGCGTCTAGCCATATCGTTGTCCTTCATCATTTGAACGGTCCATCGCGGAGCGACGAGAAACCATCCATTCACCGATTTGCCGTTATTATCCTTCAAGCCGGTAATACGGGACGCAAGAAAAGGTTTCTTTCTCATCCACCATTTTTTGAGCCAGCTTTCTGGAACCCACTTAGCAAACGGATAAACCCGTACGACGTCCTTCAGGTCTCTAGCATGTGCAATAAATACGAATTCGCCTTTTCCTACCAAGAGCCTTACGACGGCATCCGGCAAGTACGGAACTAGAAGGTCTCTCAGCGTGCTTCCCATAATCCTGAGGTTATTTTCTAACGTGTTCTCTTTGATAACAGGCATTGGTTTGTGCGAACGTCTATCAGAGACGCGACGATTATGAGGAGACAGCCGTCGTACACTTTCAGAGTCCGACAATTCGGTACGACGGCTGTCCATTCGTCGATCTTCCGTAAATTTACGACGGTACAAAGGATATTCATCAGGTGTGAGGAAAGAATCGTTGCTTGCGCTGTCTACGAGGCGTTTTGAGGATTGGGAACGACTTTCAACGGATCGCCGATCTTCCTTTTGTGATAGTGCTTGGATTTCTATGTATTTGGAGAAAAGTTTCGTATGACTATTCGTGTTGCTGGTTACCCACCCGGAATGGTATTTGCCCCCGTGAGGTTCGGCCTTTGCCCATGCGCAAGCGATAGGGATGCCTTGGCCAAAATCAGGAAAATTAACAATGGCTTTTTGCCCCTGGTGAAATTTCTCCTCAGTAATAAGCTGAATACCATTCGGGCTAATGTCGCTAATAAAAACGGGTAACGGACGCGTGAAAAGCCCACCCTTCTTTAGTGTGACCCTTGCATTGGTCAAATGACGTGAAGAAACCCGCCGGTTGGTCAATGAAATATCTTTTTCCATCAAGGCCATTCCCCCCTCTTTTATATTCAAAGCCACTTGATTATATAGGTATTAGCTACACGTGTATACCCTGAATATGGCTTGATTTTCAATGGGTTTGTTAAAAAGTGGATACCGTATGGATATTCAGCTGAGGAGCGCTTTGAGAGAAAAAGTCAATTTCGGAAGAGCAACGGTAAAGCTAACGAGGGTGGCTATCCAAATGGCTGAATACCGAATCCAAAAGAAATAATAGGAAGAGCCAAAGCGCAACGCCAAACGGCCAAAGTCGGCCCGGGGACATACCAAATAGCGAAGTACAAAGAGGTGTACTCGTGGTGAAGAATTCGTTGGCTAAATCACCAAGGTATAGCATGAATACCGAAGAAATGACGAGGGAAGCCGTTCCTAATACATACATGAGGAAAAGTGTGTCTTTCCGAGAGATCTTTTTCTCGATACAAATTGAGTTCACAATCATACTCCCGTGCGAATAGAAATGACCTCAAGAACAATAAGTATTATAGCAATAGACAGTTGGCCCGTGACTCTTAATGAACGAGAGTTTTGCCCGTCATTTCACCTCTACTTCTTCCGGACAGCGAGGGCGTTGAAAGAAATCAAAGCGCAGTTTCTCGCTAATTTCCGGTAATCGATGGTTTCTCAGTGTTGCTAGCGCAGATAAACAAATTATTCTTAAGCCGCTGCCGGAGTGTCAGGTCCCTGCGTTTCAGCGATTTGGGGATAATTGGCCACTGCTTCTGCAAACGTTAAATGGCGAATTTCGTTGCCCGGTTCAATTTCAACAAGACTTCGGCATATTGGACAACGAAGAAGCACGGCGCCTCGGACCGGATGACGCGATACCATTTGCATGCGCTCATATGTTTGCGGTAGGCTGTTACATAGTCCACAAACCAATTTACGCTACCTTTCGTCCTTTTATGGGAGTTTCGTCCGGCAGAGAAATAGTCACTTATAATTTGCTCTCAAGCCGTACCCCGAATGTGATTATAAAATTTTATGCATATATATTGTAGGGCGCTACGAAGAGGAAGACAAGCAAAAATGAAACCGGCTTGCTCTCCTGCTAAGCCTCAAGAACTCGCGGAAAGCGATGCCGACTAGAGAGCGCAATTATATTTGTCTATCCGGATCATCGGATTACTGCTGTGCTTTGGTTTCGTCAGCCTTTAGATCCTGATTGGCTTTCGCGGTCTTCTTGTTGTATTTGCGCATTTCTTGATGCGCATCGTGCATGCGTTTCTTGGCGTTAATGGTTGTTTGGCTGTCCGCACCATTATCTTTGAGCGACTTTTCGTAATCCGCTTTGGCCTGCTTGTAAGCCGCTTTGGAATCCGCGGCTTTCTGAGCATATTCCGTACTGTCTGTCATGTCTGCTTTGACTTCATGGTTTGTATAGGCGTTCACGGGATGCTCTACGGGATTGTTGTTATTGCCGGTCGCGTTGGTATCGTCGGCCCAGCAGCCCATCCCGGGTACCACCAGAGCTGCCACGAGTATCAGGCTCGTTATTTTTTTGTTCATTTAACCCTCCCTTGGTATTCCTATCTTCATTGATTGGAAATCTTAATTAATAGCGCGAAGCCTCGGACCGCTTGTCCGTGGGTCGCGCGTCGTGAAAATCACGTTCAAAATCCCCGAGTTGTTTTTCGGCCTGATCTTTGGCCAATCCGTAGCGCTCTTGTAGTTTGCCGATTAATTGGTCCTTCTTGCCGGCCACGGCCTTTAAATCATCATCCGTCAGCTTTCCCCATTTTGCCTTGGCCATTCCTGACGCTTGTTTCCATTTTCCTTCGATAATATCCCAATTCATAAGTGTCTCTCCTTTTTAGAGTTTCCCTGAGTTGTTTGGCCCTGAATCTTCTGATGCAAAGGAAAGATCGGCCGACCAAAGAGGTTTAAGCGCTGCTTCGGCATTGACCCAATCCGTGTTCGCAGAACCCTGCGGACGACCTCTTTTTTCCCAAAGCTCATAGGCCATCTCGGAGACCGCGCGGTGATAGTGCTCGGAAGCTAAACCGACTTTTCCTCTAGCTATGGACGGGAGGGTTTTATCAAGCTCCCGATGATTTGTGCTCTCATGCAGGATGGTCGTCTTTTCTCTCAGCTCTTCAGCCGGCCATTGGTCACCCGTATTGACAGTCATTCGGTGATTTTGGTGTTTCATAAGTAATTTCTCCTTTCGCGGTTACAGACGATAATTAAGACCGGCGGTGATCGTGTGGCTGCTGTCTTTGATGTCTTATGATGCGCCTCTGGGGCGCGGCGGTTCAGAACTTCGTTGCTTTATGGGCACTTATAGCCGACCGGTCAACAGTAAGATGACCAGAATGAGGACGACAATACCAAGACCCCCGCTCGGATAATATCCCCACCCCATGCTGTAGGGCCACGTGGGCAAAGCGCCCAATAGGGCTAATATCAAAATGACTAAGAGAATTACGCGCATAGAAGCTCCCTTCGAAACGTTTTCTAATAACATCCTAAAAGATATGGATGCGGCTCACTATCAGGCGAGAGAGCTATATTTCTTATCTGTAAAACCCCTATGCTGAGATGACCTTCGGGACCATCTCCGTCGCCGCCAGAAAGGATGATCCCGATCGCCCTCTCTTGGCTATTGGTGGCGAGAGCATGGATTAAACGGTCTATCGGCTTGTTGTGTCCGGGGGGGACTGTGTTCGGGTTGTGGTATGGAGAATGCCTCCTGCCACCGACAGATTCACGCCGGTGGCCATGACATAGATGCAGTTTTTTGGAGGTTACAACTTCACATATGTGAGAGCTAGCACTTACACTGGCTTTTCATCTTTCCGCAACCTTTGCATTTTGCTTGTTTTTTCTTTTTCATGGTTTTTCCCCTTTCTATTTATTTGTTCCTAAAGATCGAATTCCTCATTAGCTTGAAATCCACGAAACGGTGACGTCTCTGTCTTTGACATGTTAGGAGATGTGAAACACCTTGCCTATCAGGAGTGAGACCTATTTTTAGTATCCGGGAAGCCCCGATAGGGGGACCCTCTCAAATGAAGGTAAAAGGAAATGGGGATCAATAAGGGCCGCAAAGGCAGACAAGCAGATCAATTGAAAAAGAGCCCCTGCAGTTTCCGGCAGAGGCAATTCGCCCGAATTTGGAGCGGATGAAAGAAATCAAACTCTCATCTCCCCATGGGAGGACGACCAAGTCGTCTTTTTCTGTCATCATTTCAGGTAAAAGTCTAAACATAGAGTGATGTTCCCTCTAATTTTGATCGCCTCGTATAAATCGTCATAAATGCTCTATCAAGTTTGAGGAACACTGCGTCGCGTCGGTCGTCCCCGCAATCATCTCACCGGTTGAAAATCGAGATGTATCAACAAGTTTTTATAGAATGCCATTGTGATCTCCCCGAACGGCGAAGCTCTTTTGCTGGCCGCTGGTTTTCCCGCTTCACTTGCTCAGCGGCCTCATGGGGCTCACGACGTTGTCCTGGGCGGCGTATTTCACTCCCGTTCTGGACGTCGTAGACAAGGTCTACAGAAATCGGTGATCGGCCTTATTTTCAGAAAAGACAATAGGGCCATGGATAAAGTCCACTCATAAGTCAAAATGACAGTGCCAAAATGCATAAGAATGACTTCAGTAGAACTCGGATTGCTTACAGATCAGGAGCTTATTTTTCGAAGAAAGTTCTTAAGAGCAACTCGATTTGCTTGTATCTTCGGAATATTTTCAACTTTTGTAGTTGCTGCGATGCCATTTTCCTTAGGTCTGTATCTATGGCGTCACCGATTCGAACATCATTGGATTCGCGTTGCCACTCCGTTTGTTCTGGGTCTTGCCGTCATAGGTTCGACACTTTTCATAACCATTCCAATGTTTCTCGAAATAGGTAAGCAACTTGATCTTTTATCTAATGAAACGAACTGCCGTCTCTAGAGTGGAGTATTCCAAGTTCCTGCCCCCGGATTTGCGCTGGCTGAAAAAATAGGCGAAAGCTGATTATTTTAACTTGCTGAATATGGCTTCCGACGGAGAAAACTCCAACTTTACTCCAAATGCGGGTCATATTTCATCATATTTATTCCAAGCTGTGAGGTGAGGTTTTCCGACGATAAACTACTAAATCCTAAAGGGTTAAAAAAGCATGTCAAGGAAGTACTCTACCAACTGAGCTAACCGAGCGAAAAATGGTTGCGAAGAATTTTAACTTATAAATAAGGGAGTGTCACTACACCTGGTTATGATCCTAACATGAAAATTGAAGCGGGTAAGCCGTCGCCGCGTGGAGCGACTTGGGATCCGATGGGCGTTAACTTCGCTCTTTTTTCCGAGAACGCGACGAAAGTCGAGCTTTGCCTTTTCGACTCGCTCGAATCCACGAAAGAATCCGTTCGCATTCCCCTGCCGGAGCAAACAGATCTTATTTGGCATGGATACGTGCACGATATTCAACCCGGCCAACTTTACGGTTATCGTGTTTACGGGCCTTATGAGCCGTCGCAGGGGCATCGATTTAATCCTAATAAAA
>Ga0206814_10153_pt1 | contig 17561 bp, 17 predicted proteins | sample Alteio_BWOrgCont_90_FD_152850 | JGI IMG/M metagenome (GOLD analysis project Ga0206814, IMG submission 152850) | Enriched cells from forest soil in Barre Woods Harvard Forest LTER site, Petersham, Massachusetts, United States -... | ecosystem: Environmental > Terrestrial > Soil > Temperate forest >...
GCTCAACTGCTGCAACAGGCCTTAGCGCTGCTGTGCGCCCCAACATAACAAACAAGCACCGGTCACGTCGAAAACAGATTCCAGTGCAACGGGTGCCGTCCAACTGCCGTGCAATTCCGTGCGCCGAGAGGACCAGAGTGGGACTGAGGGAGCCACGCGTTCCCTTTAGGGTCAATGAGTTAGCTCGGTTTTGCGTATTTCACGGCGATAACACGGGTTCAAATCCCGTCGGGGACACCAATATGAAATCAATAAGATACGCAAGGTTCGCCTTGCATTCGTGGGTGCAAAAGGGACAGGAATTGGTGCCCCTTTTGCACCCTCAAATCCATCGCCTTGAAGCGCCTGGACAGTAGTCTTATCGCTGTTTTTTTTCTTGCTCCGCGGATTAAACCGTGCAACGCGGTTTGGCGCGAAGAACAGGGACAACACAGCGGCCTGCGCAGCGTGCTTAGCCGGGGTGACTGCCTGGGTGTAGATGTCGATCGTGGATCGCAACGAAGAGAGCCGCATCAGCTCCTGCATGACTTTGAACTCCGTTCCAACACTCCGTAGAAGTGTCGAGTAGGTGTGCCGGCTACGCCGCATGCGGCATAGTGCAGAGCGTTTTTAGCGTGGCGGCGCGGCCCAGAAATGCATTGGGAACGGATAGATGCCGAATGCCGCGCCGGTGCGCTAAGAACGGATTGGACTAAACCTGTAGGTTTGGCAGGACAATTGTTTATTTCTATATAGTCTATGGGCATTGAATCTCTTGGATTGAAATGCATCACTTGAACGATCAATGTGGCTCGCGTTCGATTGGCGGTTCGATACAGTCCCACATCCGTATTGTCGACCGATGTCATTGCGATTGCAATTGTCCTGACAAACCGAAAAGTAAGGGACTCGATGTCACCGCGAAGCGGTTTAGTCCAGCACTAATGAAGCGGTTTAGTCCAGCACTAATAATGTCTCCAGTACAACGAGATCGGGCATGCCATTCTAATTGGCTCCAGCCATATTGTACCGCGATAAATATTAGTCTTCGGCCATAACCGCGTCCGCGAGGGCGGAGGATTTTGCCGATGAAGAAGAAGCGCTTTCTGTGGAGCAGATCTTCGGGGCATTGAAACAGGCCGGGGGAGTAACCATGGTCGAGTTGAGCCGGGACAAAACGATGCTTCAGGATGTGGTACAAAAAAGTTGTGAAGCCCTCACGGCACTGGCTTCTGGTTGATTAACCGAGCTCTTTCAGCCAGAGACTCCGGAACGACACTTTGCAGGGCACGCCTTCAACCTGCAGTCCAATGAGTCCGGAGACATTGTTGGACGAGGCCGGGTCGTCGTCAACCAGCGCCGCCATCAACTGTCCATTCAGGATATGCAGGATCACGGCTCCCCGCGCGATGACCATGTACTCGTTCCACTCGCCGTCCTTGACGCAGGCACCCAGCTTTCCGCGATCCGCGATCGTTCCCACCAGGCGCGGGATCTCTCCGGCGAACGACTGCACCACCTGCCCGCGCCATGCGATGATGCCGCGCGTATTGTTCTGCGAATAGAGTTGACCGCTGTAGGCCTTCGCAGTGGCGTCCACCGGATACCAGAAGTCAGCCTGCGGACCTATCATCACCCAGCGCGGATCGAGCGGCGGTCTGCCTTCGCCTACTTTCCTTCCCGCGGGAATGCCGGTACTGCTACGGTACTGTATGCCGCTGCCTCCGCCTTTTTCGACCTTGATTTCAAGCTTCAGATCGAAGTCTCGTGCCTCTGTTCCGTGATAGACAAGGAAGGTGTTGGGAAAAGTTCCGGCAAACTTTTCCAGAGTGGTTTCGCCTACGATCGCTCCGTTCTCTGCTCGCCATATCTCAGGCTGGCCATCCCATCCGGTCAGGGTCGCGCCATCGAAAAGTGCGGTATAGCCGGCGTGATCGGCGAAGTCGATGGGATCGGGCTCGATGAAGACGCCGTTGCGGAAGCCGCCGAGATCCGGCTTCACCTTCCGAAGTGCCTGCCGCTCCTGTTGCTTTGTGTCCGTCTGTTGCATTCGCCCAGTCACCTCACGCGAACTACTTTTGTGGTCCTATGAAAATTCAACAAGCGCCATGCGGATCAGCTTGAACTCTGGAACGCGAAAGCTGACGTATGGTCCGGAGACCGAGAAAGCTACTTTCTTCAATTCGGGCAATAGTGATACCTTGAGTACTCTGCGCCCGTGAGGCACCTGAACGCGAATCGTTGCGGCGACAGGAATGGTGGGAACCTGTGCCTGAAGGTTGAGCATCCCTACCAGCAGCCGGCTGCGATCTTCCTGAAGGAAGAGAGTCACCTCGACCGCGGGATCAGTATCGGCTTCGAACCGGTAGGGCGGAGGCAGAATTCGCTTGAGCAGGAGTTGGAAGACCCGCGCATCGACAGGATCGGCGCGCGACTCGACCGGAGCAGCGACCCACGCGGTCTTGCCTTTGCCATAGGTGCTGATTACAATTCCCGGATCCTTCCCGGGCTGCGCAGCGGGTGGATCGCTCCATATCTGAGCGAAGTGCGAGTTGAGAGCAGTGCCGGCTTCAGGATCGACAAAGGGCAGCGTCACTGTGGCCAGAATCTTCGTGCTGGGATCGGCTTCCACCCTGACCATTGGACCACTGAAACCCAGATTCTCCTGCGGCCAGATTGTGTCAAACAGCTCATTATCTAATGTGGAGAGATAAGTTGTGTGTTTGCCTGTCTTGCCCACGTACTTCACGCCCAGCACATCAGCGAGCAGAAATCGTTCGTCTCCCTCACCAGGAACGCTGATCGAAGAGACGCCGCTGGCGTAGAGGCTGCCGCCGTTGCGAACGAATTCCCGAAAGATGCCGGCTTGCTCGGCGGTCATCTCGAGCACACTGGGAAGAATCACCGCGCGGTATGCGGTCAATTGATCGAGCGAAACGTTGGTCACAACGCTGAAGGGAATGTGAGCTTCACGCAGGAGGCGCGCTGCTCCTACGGCTGCATCGCGATGCGGCAACTTACCGCTCCACATATTCCTGGAGGCTTCCGCCGCAGTGAGTCCGTTCGCGTCTGGATCATAGACCGAGTTCTTGTCGAAGTAGATTGCGACGTCGGCCAGCATCTCACCGCCGAGAAACGGTTCGAACGAGTCATGCAATGCATTGATCTGAGAGAGATATTCATAGGCACGATGATTCAGCGTGCCGGTGGGCTTGATGGCGTCAATCAACAGGCATGCAGAGGAATGAATAGTGGGAATCAGCGATTCGAGCGCAAGTTGCTCGAAGGGCTTGGTTGTCTCGAAGTCGTTCAGGTTCAGCGTCCGCGAGGTCATAAATTCGAACGGGCGCTTGCGAGTGAGGCTCTGGTACGCCTTGCAGACGATCGAGAACTGCGCCGCGCCGCCATAGAAATCGCCCGCGGTGAAGTCCGAAGCCTCATTTTGTTCGAGGGAAACCGCGACGGTCCATGGCGCAAAGAAGGTGCCGAACTGGTGATAGACCTGGATGGGCCGCGTCTGTTTGACGGTCTGCGTGACCGATAGCGTGAACTCGCGCATCCAGCGCTCGCGGCTCTCTTGGAATGCGCGCCACTGCGGATTTTTCCAGTCAACGACGCGCGGCGGCTCAGCGCCCTGTTCCTTCCAGTATCGCGCCACACAATGCGAGCAGTAACAGATGGTGGGCCAGAACGTCATGTCAAAGAAGATGCTCTCGAAGTCGTAATTGCTCACCAGGTCACGTACGCACGCGAGCGCGTGTTCGGGGTAGGGAGAGTTAATGCACACAGCTCCCGCGCGCTCATGCGGTGTTGGTTCGGAGTAGTCGGGAGCCAGCACGCGCCAGTCGGCGTGCTTCTGGTAAGCCCAGTCGTCGAAGACGAGGCTGTAGTACGCGACGCGATGAAGGCCGTGCCGCTTGCACTGGTCCATTACTTCGCCGAAGTAGTCGCGACCTTTCATATTGCGATGCATCTGTCCGATGCTGGTGCGCCACAAGCAAAGGCCGGCGTGCGAGTTTGCGTACTGCATGAGCGACTGGAAGCCGGCGCCGGCGATGGTGGAGACATAATTGACCGGATCGAAGCTGGCCATGAGAGAGTCGTCCCAATCGGGCACGTGTGTATCGACCAATAGCCGGCGATAAGTCTGCGCAGGCCATTCGACGGCTCGCGTGGGTATGTGCGCGGTTGCGTGTTTTTTGGGGAGAGATACAAGATCGGCGTCAGACTGGCGCGAGCGTTGCGCAACAGTAGAGGCGGATGAGTTGGAGAGTACCTGCGCCGCACCGAGCGCCGCAAGTTTATTAAATGTTCTCCGATTCATGGACCCTCCGATGCGTGTTCGCCGATGTTGTTTGTCGATGAAAAAACATCCTTATGCGAGATCGACCTCAACGCGGTGGACACCGCGATGAATTTGGGTCATCACGAGATAATTCGAATCCTCAAATCGCTGCAGAATGGTCTGAATTTCGTGTCTATCCAAGCGCGCCTGTTGAGCGCGCAGGTTTGGCGGTAAAAGAAGCTGCACATCGAAGCTTTTCGCGCCGCCGGTAAACTCGAACTCCTGTCTGCGCTCACGGGCTCGATATTGAAAAGAGCAGTAGCCAGTTGAAGCCGGATAACGCACCGTGACCTCAGCCGAAGGGACACCGGCCGAATGCCATCGCGGCGTCAGCTCGGTGCGGTTGAACGCTGCGCTTCGGTCTTTGATGCGCGCCAGGCCCTCGACCAGCGCATAGATGATCGAACCGTTCCAGCCATTAGGAATTCCCGTCGAGAGGTCGTCGTATGGCGCGAACAAGACGGGTGCGCTGCTAAGCTTGACCGCGAGGACGAGCCATCTAGTGCGGGCACTGCCCATGTCGAATTCAAGAGATGCGATCTCCTTCTCCGGGTACGGATTGTTGATCTCGCCCATTTGGAATGGATCTTCGTCGCGCATGAGAGGCCTCCCGAACCGCGGGACGCCGGGTGGGTAGCCGGCTTCGCCCTGATAAGTTGCTGCAGCTTCGCCGGTGCCGTGAAGCATGGCGATCTTCTCATTAAGGGTCATCTGTTCCAAGAGCCGGTCGACGCGAGCATTGCCGGTGATCGCGGCCTGCTGCGCGCTCGAAGACGCGGTTTCTACGCCGGCAAGAACCAGAGCGAGCTCCAGAATCCAAACAAGACTCACGATTCGCATGTGGAAGACTCCCCTCTCATCCCTTGTATTCAAGCCGCGCCGACAACGCCCGCCCGTTCGAGCCACACCGACGTCGACGGTTGAAGAAACAGTATTGCCTCAACGGAGATGCCTGTCGAAGTTTCACACTGGTCGGAGCAAAACGCATTGAAAAAACTGCGGTCTGGGCATGCCAGTAAACAGACCGCAGGATTCAATGGTCAACTACACGAGATTCGTGCTGCGCTGGAGCTAGGCCCAGGTCTCACATTGCGAGACCGGGGCGCTCATGGTTTTTTATTCAGATAGTGATTGACCACCGCCGGAAACCGTCTTGAGGTGAGCGCCGCGCGCTTGTTGGACGTAAGCAGCTTGTGGGCAATTACTTTTGGAATTCTCTCCTCTACGGGATTGCTACGACAGTTGCCGAATAGGCTGGGAACTGATTGGTGAAGCTTCGGACCTTGTGGCCTTTCCGGGAAAGAACAATGGGGTTCTGGGGCACAATGGCTGTTAGATTCGCGCCACTATACAAATAGGCCGGGGCCAGGTTTCCTTCCGATTCGATGCCGCTGAGCGTGACGTTGCCGGTGATGGGGTTTCCAGTCTTGTTGATGATGATCAGGGTGAGTGTCGAATCGTTGGTCCGTAGCGCACCGTAGATGGAAAGTTGCGTTTGATCTTCACTTACAGAATTGACCCATTGGTCGCCGTACTTGCTGCCCTTGCCATCGTAGTTACGGAAGAGCCGGTAACTGAAAGCAACCGGATCAGTGGGCGCGGGAATGGTCCAGAGATTGGCGAGACCGACACCTTCTCGTCCAAAAATTCCCAGGGCGTCTGCTTCGGTGAGGGCATCGTAGATTGTCGTTCCGCCATTGGTCAGGCTGTATTCCGAGAATGACAACTTAGTTCCGGGATAGTACTGATCAATCCAGCTACGAAAGCGCGGGATCAACTGCATTGGACCATCGAAATCATACTGCTCGACCCAGGTTCCCGAGTTATAGGTGGGGTCCCAAAGGGCGCGTGTGGTCTGGATTTCCGTCGGGTCGCTGCCGCCATTGCCATAATAGTGCTCGTCGAAGTAGTCGAGACTTCTGCTGTGATGTTGCTTGTCGTGCGCGGCGAACTGCTGGAGGTAATACTGACCGGCCCATAAGCCGTTTTGCTGCGAGGGAGTTCCGACCCAGCCTCCGAGCGTAAAGTCGGATGGGCCGAAAACGTTGGCTTGGGGGTCGGCTTCTTTGATCGTGGTGGCGTACTGCTCGCCGAGTGCGACGATGGTGGGATAAGTAGCGCCACTGGGCTCGACATCGACGTGGGTGTTACCCCAGCCGCTGGGTTCGTTGTCTAACTGGAAGTAATGAATGGGGTTCTGTTCTCCCGTCCCATGTTTTCTCACCAGATATTGGACCCAGGCTCTCTGAATGGCCGTAGTGTTGTTGATGTGGTTGTAGTAGATGTTGGTGTCAAATATCTGGGTGCCGTTGAGATCCACGCCATTCCCGCATTGATCGTTGTCGGGATCGACGGTGAGATAAGGATCATACGACTGTTGGGCGCCATATACGGACTGGCGGTAACTGCAGGTGTTCTGGCTGGTGCTGTTAATGAAGGGAATGATCGGAATCGTGATGAGTGCCCTGGTTCCTGCCGGACGGAAGGTGTCGATCATGGTGTCGACTTGTCCGCTGGGGGTGGGCTTGGCGACGCCGCTGCCGCCGATGTAGTACCAGTCCTTGCCTGAGTTGCTGGAATCGACGAGCCAGTTATAGCGCGTGGTTGCGTCGCCACCCCAGCGGAAATTGGGCAGCGCGATTTCCTTGGCGAAGGTGGGATCGAGGCTGAATCCCGACATTCCGTAGATATTCGGGCTGATGGAGTGAACATCAGATTCATTGATATTGACCGATAAGTCCAAGGTCGTTTGAGCTACGGCTGCGTCGCTGATCAGCAGCGCACCAGCGGCCAGTGGTACGAGAAGCATCTTCTGGACTCTCATAACAACTCCTTTAAATACGGTTTTGGGGGGTGGGCGTTCGTCTTGCATTTAAATGGAAAGGCGGCTTTCTCAGGATTTCAATGCGCGCATCCTGAATCGCCACATTCTTTGCAGCTCCCTCAGGGTCTCGTCCCCGATGGAAATCAGTTCGCTACGATAGGGTCCGCAGATTCTCGGACTGGAATTATCTACCTTCCGCAATGCGGAGCTGTCAAGTGTGAACGTATTTGCTCATTGAAACACTTGAATTTGCTACAGAATCATTGGCCAGATGTAGAAAAGCCGAGATTTACTTCCACAGTTACAATCATGAGTTGACAGTAGACCATGATCCGGGTATTGGCCGATTATCTCCGCCCATGCACTCATTGAAAGCAACTTAGGATCCCACAGAGCGGATGAATATCCAGGGCAGCTGTCAATTCGAGTGTCGCGCGACGACATGAAGTGCATGTTTAAGCGAGGTTTCTCCCAAAGCCAGGGCCTGCACGCTCGGAACAGCTTCCTTCGCAAGCTGAGTCAGAACGTGGTCAGGGGGCATCTCAAGAAAGAGATCGCAGCCCAACTCTTCCAAGACTGTTACCGAGTCGTACCAGCGAACGCCATGCGCAACGTTGCTCGCTAAGTCCTCCGAGATCGCATCCGAGGTTCTTAGTGTCCTTGCGCTCACGTTGCCCACATAAACATAGTTGGGCGATTGCAAGTGCATCTTTCTTAAGCTCTCTCTCAAGGCAACCGCCACAGGTTCGAGAAGCGGACAATGGGAGGGTACTGAAACATGGAGTTCTTCCGTCTTTCGCGCGCCGTTCTTTCGTGCGGCGTCCAGCACCTTTCTAATTCCTTCATCGGAGCCGGCGATGACAATCTGGCGCGGGGCGTTAATATTGCCGACGTATACCGGCGCTCGCTCGGTATAAGCTTCTTCGACCAGCCTCGATACCTGTATCTCGCTCAATCCAACGATGGCCGCAAGACCATACCCAGTGGGATAAAGCCGCACCATCATCTCCGCCCGTTGGCGTACAAGGCGGACTGCATCGGACAGACTGATCACACCGCATAGAGCTGCGGCGGCAAACGCCCCGACCGATAGCCCTGCAACTGCTTCCGGCTCGACACCTTCTTCGGTGAGTGCACGAGCCATCGAAACACCACAAGCCAGCAGCGCCAACTGGACTGAAACCGATGATCTCAGAGATTCCTCGGAGTCGAGTTCTCGAATATCCGTATTGAGATACTCGCTCACCTCATCGAGCGTTCGCGTGACCGCAGGATGGCCCGGCAAGGCGTGCAACATCCCCGGCATTTGCGAACCCTGCCCAGGAAAGAGAAACGCAATGCTCATCTCGGCCTCGGTCGTAGTCCATTCACGCTGATCATTCCGACTCTCCGCCTTCACTCCAGGAGACGGTTCCAAGTCTAACCCCGCGTCGTGTGCGTAAAAGGATCGGTGCGAGACCCTGACTGGCATATTCCTTCATTGCGAAACCGCATGTCGGCGTCTCCACACGAATGTCTACGGCCGCCGGTAGACCGCTCGCCAAAGCACAGAGTGCCTTTGCCTCGTCTGTGGTGATGGGCTCGTCGGCATAGATGATAATGTCGAGGTCGCTTTCCGGCTTTGCCGCATGTCTGCCTGTCGCAAGCTCGAAGCCGACGCTCCCACCTGGTCCCCAGAGACAATCAAAAACTGACCAACGGTCTTTGAGAAGTAATAAGGAACGGAAGGCAGGTACGGAATCAGCTCGGAAGATCGGCACGCTTCGCTTCAGGAGCTGCGGGGGTGTTGTGATGCTTTTCACCAGCGCTGGGCTGCATTCTGCAGCCCAGCGCTGATTTCGTTCCGTTCCGCGAACACCTACAGGAATGGTCTGTCGCGAAACGAGGCCACGGCGAACGACCAGAAACGGAACTCGGTGTAGCATCTCCGCGGCCCATTCAGGCACAGACGCATGAAGAGGGAGAAACCTCTCAGGGTCTATCTCCAACAAGTCATGCGTTCGAACGTAAGCGGCTTCGCGTTGGAACATGGAATGTCCTATCCGGCATGTGCGCCTAACAGTATTGCCGGTCCGTACGTCTTCTGTGATCTGTGCGGGGCCACTCGCCTCAGATCTTACGAAACGGAAACGGTCGTCCTCACTTCGACGTTTCCCCTGATGGCGTTCGAGTATGGGCAGATGTGGTGCGCACCGTCGACCAGTGTTTCGGCCGTCTGCTGATCGACGCCCGCAATCGTTACAAAAAGCGCGGCGGACAGCACAAAGGCTCCAGCCGGGTTCTTGCTGAGACCGACTTCGGCTGTGACCTGAATGTCTTGGTCAGCGAATCTGTGTCCAGCCTCCCGGCCGACGCGCAGCAGCGCATTCTCGAAGCAGGCACCGTAACCACCCGCGAAGAGTTGCTCTGGATTTGTAGCGCCGCCCTTTCCGCCCAGCGCCTTGGGCATTGCCAGTTTCAGGTCGAAAAGCCCATCGTCGCTACGGATCGATCCGTGACGGCCTCCGATTGTCGTGACTTTTGCAGTATACAGAATGTCCATGATATTCATCTCCATTTCGTCGTTGATTGCGTGCGATTGTCAATGCGTTTCCGAGCGCGCTCAGACTCTCTACTGATCTTGTGCCTGTCGTGCCGCTTGCTCAATCAGTGCCGCCACTTCTTTTGGACGCGACTTGTAGATTGAGTGGCTGGCACCCTGGACTTCGATCATATGGCTCTTGGCGCGTGCGGCGTACCAGCGTTCGAGGTCAGGGTTGATGGTTCTGTCCTTTGTTGCTACGGCCACCCAGCTTGGCTTATTCCTCCACGCCGCCGTGGTGATGGTTGCGTGGAAGTCTGCATCCGCAATCAGTACCTGAGAATGGGCTCCGAAAGCGGCCTCATCGGCGGGTAGATCGGCTGCGAAGTATTCGCGATATTGTGCGGGATCAAGGTAATCGAAACCGTCCGCCGTCCGTTTTATCGCCGTGGACTTACTGATGTCGCTTGGGAAGCGCTTTCCGTCAGCAGCTTCATTTTCTCCAGCGTCTGGCATGTGGGCCGCGACGTACACCAATCCGGCGACTGAGGAATCTGTCCCAGCTTCGGTAATGACCGCTCCTCCATAGCTGTGGGCTACGAGAATACACGGCCCACCTTGAAGAGCCAGAATGCGTTTGGTGGCATCGACGTCGTCTTGGAATGATGTCTCTGGCTCTTGAACGATACTGACACTGAAGCCGTCTTTGACCAGGATGTCGTAGACACCCTTCCAGCCCGAACCGTCTGCCCAGGCCCCATGGACCAGCACTACATTCCGAACGCGATGCGTATCGGCCTGTGCTGAGAGGGTGTAGCAGGTGGACATCACCAACACGACAGGGAGAAATCGCAACCATTGCGAGACAGACTTAACCTTCATTGGCGTATTCAAGTTGTTGCTCCTTCTTGAGAATGTTTTGTATCGTACCCCGGAAAATCGAATGAAGCCAAGGCGTTTTCAATGAATGTTTATCGTTGCAGGGCGCCAGATCAGAACAAGTGGCTGAGGAAGATAATCCATCCGGCTAAGGTGAAGATTCCGATGACATAGCTCGCAATCAGACTTGAGCTCGCAACCTCCGGAGTTGCATCGAAACCTTTCCCGAATACAATTCCGAAGAACCCGCAAGGAATCGCACTAATCAGAACGACAGAGCGAGTCGCTTCGAGCGGCAGGCTGAGAGATCCTGCGATGAGGAGGCCGAGGGCAGGTTGAAGGAGGTTCTTCGCGAAAACCGACCAGCCCACACCCCAGGTAAATTTGAAGCGTTGCGCAGATACGACCAATCCCGTAAGAAATAATGCCGTCCCTGCGGTTGCGCTTCCAAGAACCGTGAGGCTTCTCTCCGCATACGTTGGGATATGGAAGTCGATTGTGACAGCAAGAACGCCCAGTACCGGAGCCCAGACAACGGGTTTCTTAATCGCTTTCCACGCTGAAGTCCAAATGCGTGTCATTGGAGAAAAGGCTTTGCCCTCCACCGTGCTGCTTTCGAGGATCGCGAGAGTCATCGGCGAGATCGTGATAGAGCCGATCGCGATGGCAACGGCGACGTTTACGACGGCATCATTGCCATACGCGGCCAATAGGAGCGGGAGGCCTACTGCGGCAGCATTGGGAAATCCAAGCGTCAGAGCGAGAACGGTGCTATCTGCCGCAGTATTCTTGCCGAGGCGCTGCGCTGCGAATTGAGTCAGGCCAAAAATTGCGATGTAGACGATTGCAAGCGCGACTGCAACCCTACCCTGGCTCCACAAGAGAGGGCGCGGTGTTCGAGCGATGGTTACGAACAGGAAGCAAGGGAGCGCAAAGCTCATCACAAAGGTGATGAGACTCTTCACATTCCTGTTGTCGACAACGCTCCGCACACCCGCGATGTACCCAAGCAGCAGGCCTGCGAAGATCGGCGCGAGCGCGTTAGCCAGGATTGTGATCATCTCAATTGGCCTGCTCTTCCGCCCACTGTGCTTCGAGCATGGAGCGGGTCAGAATCGAAGCTTTTCTCGTTTCACGCGCTTCTTTTGACTGCAATCGATTGCGGAGATCTACAGGACTGTTGCGTGCATCTTCGATGGCCGCGATTAGTTCATCTCGTACATCCTGAATTTCCTGTTGGGACGGTTTCTCCGGACGGTCAACATGAAGAAGTTTGTGGAGAAGGCCAAGTTTTGCATAGTCCCGAATATCGTAGGACAGCGGAGCGATCGTCTCGCCGAGCTTTTCAAGACTCTCGACGGACCTGCGTGTGATCCTCGCCGCAGCTTCCTTGTGCATGGCATGAATCATGACGCCATCGTCGTCAAATGCCAAAATCCGATTGGCCTGGTAGCCGTGCGTGAGGAAACCGCCGGAGAGTGCATGACCAACCACCAATGTAATGACGGGGTGGCCAGCGAGTCGCGCCGAGCCGTACGCGTCTGCCGCAGCCGCTGCGGCGAGAAAGATGGCTGCCGTCTCTTCTCTCCGCCCATAGGCCTGGCTTTTCACATCGACGATTGCGATGATTGGACGCTTGATGGTGTTCGTATCCTGCGCGATAACTTCGCGAACTCGAGTAGCGAGCGTGTAAGCTTCTTCAAGCCCTACCTGCCCATCCCGCGCGCACGGAAAACGCGCATGCGGGTCTCGAACGACGCAGAGAAATCGTGCATTGTCTTCCCCCAGCAACGCATCTGCCGTCAGTACCGAATCAGGATCGCCAGACATTGGGGATGCCTGACCGGTGAGTGCGCGGAACCATACGGTTCCGCGAATGCCAGTATGTTCGCTCATCGCTTCTCCTCCACAGAACCACTCGCTCCCCATGTGGCGCGCAGTTCTCTAGGCTCCCACTGACGCGACGGATCGAGCGCGGCGATTCGGCTGCGATAGAGCGCCACCTGCGAGCTCCGATGTACCGGCGGAACTCCCTGCGCAATGAACCGCCTGACTGCATCGGCAACTTCCTGCGTATCGTCATCGACCAGGGCGTCGGCCAAACCCGTCGCGTATCGCTGCTCCCCACCGTGGATCGCCCAGATCAGCGTGCGGTCGCTCGAATCGAACTCGTCGACCCCGGATTCCTGCTCAATCACCTCAGGACCGTTCAAACCCAGCCGGGCCTCGCGTGTCAGAACGATATAGCTTGAGAGTCCGGCAGCCAGCGACATACCTCCAAAGCAGCCAACTGTGCCGGCGGTAACAGAAATTACCGGCCCGTGTTCCCTGAGGGCCAGGATCGAGGCCATGATCTCGGCGATTGCCGCCAGTCCCAGGTTGGCCTCCTGAAGGCGCACGCCACCCGTCTCGAGCAGCATGACCGCGCTGGTCGGGATACCCTTCTCACTGTCAGCACACGCCAAGTCAAGAGCGGCTGTCAGCTTCGCACCGGACACCTCTCCCATGCTTCCGCCTTGAAAAGCTCCCTCGAGCGCCACGACTACAGCCGCTTGCCCCGAGATTTTCCCTTTCATCACAACGCATCCGTCGTCTGCCTGGGGTGTGACTCCCTGCATCGGAAGCCATGGCGATTCCACGCGATCGAAGGGGCCGAGCAACTCGCGCGATGTTCCCGCATCGAAGAGCGCCTTTGCCCGTTCCCGAGCGTCAAGTTCAATGAAGCTCTGCCGATTGATGAATTTTGTGTCGTCTCTTTCGGGGTTCATTGCTCACTCACCTCCACTGCCTGCTCCAGACGCAGCAGGACGCTGCCCGGCGTTGCCCCTGCGTCGTTGATCTGAATCCGGACAACTCCGTCGTACTTCGCAAAAAAGCGGTCTAGGACCACCTTCCACGTGTCTCGAAAGCCGTCCACGCTTGTCCGAATGAAAATGTGAGAGCATTCGCCTTCGACGGGTTCAAGAAGAACTTCAAGATCTCCAGAACCCACGACACCGACATGGGCTTTACTGGACACCTTTCGTTTTGCTGGATAGTCGAATTCAATTTGTTCCATGGCAATCCTCCGGCCAACCTTTGTCGGCTTCAACCTCAGTTTGTTTCCGTTCGATGGCATCTAGAAACATGGTTGCTGCAAGAATATCTGCGCTGCCGCCTGGCGACACCCTCAGGTTCAGCAACTGGCGATCGAGGAGGATCAGTTGCTGCTTTCCGAGGTGCGTTCCAACGCCTCCAGCCCTCTCCACCGCCAATGCGTGTTTCTTTGCGGTAATAAGGGCATCTGTTCCTCCCCGGTACAGCAGGCATGTGTCGTCCAGGCGGACGATGATGCTCAACAACGCGTCGAGACGGGCAACCTGCTCCGTCGCACCGCCGGTGCGTCTCAAGCGAAGAGTCGGCAAACCTATATCGACCACATGAGGAAATCCCTGAAGGGCTTCGCCGCGCGCTCCCGAAGCGCCAAATCGCTTCGAAACTACGTCTCCATGTGACACCAGCCGAGGTGCTGCCCGATCCTCAAAGGAAGCAATGGCTCGAGCGGTTGCGGCGATCTCAGACGCTGTTGGATTCTCATCGTCCTGCATGGCCGCAGCGGATATGAGAAGACCCAGAACCCATATGGCGCCTTTGTGTGAGTTGCTGCCGCCCGTTACCCTGAACATGGCGCGCTCCGCATTGCGTCCGATCGCCGCAAGCTGCTCGCGGATTCCTTGAGTCGGACGCGCACCGGCAGATATCAATGCCATTTCGTGGAAGTAGGGCTCAATCGCCCTAGCAGAGAGCCGCATTATAGTGAGCGATAGGTCACTATGAGCCCCAGCGCCTCGACGATCGACCAGGCCGGGCTTCGGCGTCAATTCCGCCTCCGCGATCAGCGCCTGCCGGGCAAGACTCGCCAGCCACGCAGCAGGCTCTGGATCATTCAACGGAATTCTAAGAGCTGAATTGGGTAAGAAGTTTGCCATCATTACCAGCTCCGAAAGCGTGCAGGTGGGTTATAGAGTCCACCGGACCAGGCGACCAGGTCTTCCATGCTTCGTGCTGCCAGCAGAGAGCGCTTCGCCTGTAGCCGCTGTATTCCGAGATCTTCCGGATACGCGACGACTCCCTTACTTCGAAGTGCCGCAGTTTCAGATGCCTTAGCTTTCAAGCCGACCGGGCTTACACCAGCCACTGCTGCCAGGGCACGGCGACGCTCCTCTAGCCCTTCGGCTTTGTAGAGATACGCGATACCTTCCTCGGTGACCACATGGCTGACGTCGTCTCCGTAGATCATGATGGGAGCAATTGGCATCCCCGCCTGCTTGCCAACCTGCACCGAGTCGAGAGTTTCCACGAACGCAGGGACACCCCCGCTCTGAAAAGTCTCGACGGTCTGAACCACGATCTTGCGACCGCGAACAATCTGCTTGCACTCAGTAATCAGATCAAGCCAGGCGGGCGAACTGTGCCGTCGTCCGTGGGGATCGTGTCCCATGTTTGGGGCGCCTCCGAATCCTGCCAGCCGTCCGATTGTGACTGTCGAAGAGTTGGCATCGGCATCCATCTGCAGCGTCGAGCCGATAAACCCATCGACCGCGTACTGTCCTGCGAGCTGGCACAGAACCCGGTTCGAGCGAAGGCTGCCATCTTTTCCGGTAAAAAAGATATCCGGCCGTGCCGCTATATATTGATCCATCCCGACTTCGCTGCCGAAGGAATGAATGCTTTTGACCCATCCGCGTTCGATTGCGGGGATCAGGGTCGGATGCGGATTCAGCGCCCAATGCTCGCAGATCTTCCCCCGCAGCCCGAGCGACTCTCCGTAAGTCGGCAACAGGAGCTCGATCGCTGCAGTATCGAAACCGATCCCGTGATTCAGCGAATGAACCTGGTGCCGCTCATACACCCCCCGGATCACCATCATGCCAACCAGAATTTGCAACTCACTGATGTGTCGCGGATCGCGTGTAAAGAGCGGCTCGACAGCAAATGGCCGGTCCGCCTCGACCACCACATCGATCCACGAAGCGGGGATATCGACACGCGGCAGCTTCTCGACGATCTCGTTCACCTGCACGATAACGATTCCATCGTGGAAGGCAGCTGCTTCAACGATTACCGGCGTATCTTCCGTATTAGGCCCGGTGTAAAGGTTGCCTTCGGCATCCGCCTGTTCGGCGCAAACAAGAACGACACTGGGAACCAGATCGATCAGCAATCGCGCATAGAGTTCGACGTAAGTATGGATCGCACCGATGTCGAGCTTGCCGTCTTCCAGCAGTTGCGACACGCGCAGGCTCTGCGGACCGGCAAAGGCGAAATCCACCTTCTTTGCAATCCCGAGCTCAAACAGTGTGAGGTGTTCAGGACGGCTGATGCTCGAGATGATCAGGTGTAGGTCGTGCACTTTCTTCGCATCGACCTGCACGAGGGACCGCGAAAGAAAATCAGCTTGCTTCTGGTTGTCGCCTTCAAGTACAACCCTGTCACCACTGGCGATGAGGCTTTCGAGTGCCTCGATCATCTTCGTCCTGGGCAGGATCGGGCCTTTCATCCAGTGCTGAACTTGTTGCATGCGCCGTTGTTTCTCATCGCGCCGCGTCGTCCAGGAACGCAATACCTGCCCTAACGTTTTCTGTGCCATCGAATCACTCTCCTCCTGCCCACATGGTGATTACACATCCACACTAACCATTTGTAAAATTGTTTGTTTTTGATTCTGTGATAAGAATCTCAAATAGACTAGAGAGATGGAACTTCGTCAGATTCGATCCTTTCTCTCAATCGCGGAGACGCTGCACTTTGGCCGGACAGCGGAATTGATTCACCTCAGCCAACCAGCGCTAAGCCTGCAAATTCGAGCGCTTGAAGGAGAGGTGGGCGTCAAACTTCTGGAGCGGGATCGCCGGAAAACGACACTGACTGCTGCGGGCATGGCCTTTCGGGATGACGCTGCGGCTGCCGTCCTTCGCATCGAGCAGGCGGTTCGCAGCGCGCGCATGGCCGCCGATGGCAAACTGGGGCTGCTGAGGGTTGGATTTATCTCAACGGCCGGCAATGAGATTGTCCCAGACATTGTTCGCAGATTCAGGAAATCAAACCCCCAAGTCGAGTTCTCGCTGCGCAATATTCTTACCATCGACCAAATCCAGATGCTTGACATGGGATTACTCGATATTGGTTTTCTTCGTCTGCCGATTGGAGAACATCCCGAACTTGAAATCATCGCAATACACCGTGAACCGTTTGTTGTCGTGGTGCCCCGGTCCCACAAACTGGCAAAGAACAGAAAGGTGCGCCTGCGCGAGCTGTCAGGCCAGGCGTTCGTGATGTACGAACGGTCCTATGCTCCTGGCTTTCATGATTTGCTCTTCGGCATGCTACGGGATGCCGGAGTCGTTCCCAACATCTCCCAGACTGCGGGACAGATGCCCACGCTCATTTCGCTGGTGGACGCGGGGATGGGAATTTCCATTCTCCCAGCCTCGGCGGTGAGGCATAGCGCTGCGTCGGTAATTGCGTGTGAGATTGCAGACGCGATACCAATGTCTGAAATCGGTATCGCCATAAATCGAAGAAACCGCACGGCCATCATAGACAATTTCATGTCTTGTGCTCTGGGAGAGTTAGGACAGGCAGGAGAATGGGCTCCAGCGAAGCGGCGCTAACCGACAAAGACGGGTGGCGCTTACTTCAAGAATCCCGTTCTCCATCAGTTGCGCAACACGCAGGCTTTTGTGGATCGGCAAACTTCACCTTATTTCGCGGCGGCAGTCACAATCCTTTCGACTTTTACCTCAAATCCCGCGCTACTTTAAGTCCATCGCTGTTCCCATATGGCGCAAGATAGGAGGCCATCCTGTCATTTGAGATGCGGACGCTATGCTGGCGTTCCTCAATGAGGATAGTCACTGGTGCATACAAGCCTGCATCAACATCGTGCTTCACCATTTCTTTCATGATAAGTGGATTCCCTACAACAACGCGGAGAATTCTTGGCTTGGATGTCCCATTCTCTTTCCGCAGAA